>UMAI01033540.1_pt1 | contig 22853 bp, 19 predicted proteins | sample 1963701 | NCBI WGS metagenome assembly UMAI01 (sample SAMEA4835915, study PRJEB28245) | human gut metagenome | biome: gut microbiome; material: fecal sample | place: Denmark | collected 2008
TATCATTATCAATTGTAGCGATTTCGGAATAACAGGGATTCCTTGTATAAAAGCGGATATAGAAACAGATCAATATGAATCGTATTTAGCAATTGTACCTGGTAGTTTTTTGGCAGATATCTATAAAAAACACAATGCCTCCCTTTTAGAAGCTAATGTTCGTTCTTTCTTAAAATTTAATGGTGCAGTTAATAAAGGAATCAGAGGAACAATTTTAAATGAAAAATCTAGATTTTTCACTTATAATAATGGTATCTCTACAACAGCTAAAAGTATAAATACAATAAAAAATGATACAGGTTTACTAATAACCTCATTTACTGATTTACAAATCATCAATGGTGGACAAACGACAGCTACTCTTGCAGCGACAAATATTAAAAATAATGCAGATTTATCAGGAATCTTTGTACAAATGAAATTAACAATCTTAAAAGACACCGATCCTGAATTAATCAGAAATATTGCAAGATATGCAAATAGTCAAAATAAAGTAAAAACTGCAGATTTAAATTCAAGTCATCCTTTTTATGTAAGAATTGAAGATTTTTCAAGAAAAGTCTATGCACCTCTTGCAAGTGGTAATATTGTTCAAGAGAAATGGTTCTTTGAACGAGCACGAGGACAATATGAACAACCTATGATGCAAATGACAAAGTCACAGCAAAATGATTATAAATTAGTGAATCCAAAAAAGAAAAAATTTACATTACCAGATTTGGCAAAATATATAAATTGTTCGGAGATGTTGCCTCATTTTGTATCTTGGGGTGGTGAAGTGAACTCAGCAAAATTCCATAGTAATATGGAAAAAATGTGGACTAAAGACAACTCTTTCTGTAATGAATTGTTTTACAAAGAACTCATTGGTAAAAAAATTCTATTTTCATTTATTGAAAATATTATTTCAGACCAACCATGGTATCAAGAAAGGAGAGCTTATAGGCCTCAAATTGTAGCGTATACATTTGCTAAACTTGTTTATGAAGCTCGAGAAATGAAGAAAGATATCAATTATATCGAAATATGGAACCACCAAAGTGTTTCAGATGTATTTAAATCAGAAATTTCTAGAATAGGAAAATTAGTTTTTGATACAATATACGATGAAAATAGATCTACAGCTAATATTGAGACATATTGCAAAAAAGAAGAATGTTGGCAAATAATAAGCAAAAAAACATACGATTTGTCTGAAGCGATTGTGGAAATGTTAATTACTCCTTCTGAACAAAAGATAGAAAAAGTAATTGCTAAAAAAGAACAAAGATTTACCAATGGTATCAGTGATGAGATTTCTGTATATGAAAAAGGAAGTAAGTATTGGACGTCAATTATTGAAAGAGGAAAATCTCAAGGCGTATTGAACTATAATGAAGAAAAACAACTTTTAGCCGCTGTCAATTACTGCAATGGCAAATATCTTCAATTGAGCTCATATCAAATAAAAGAAATTGTTAAAATAATGGATAAACTTAAAGAGTATATGATTGAATAAAAAATCCATAAATATGTATCAGGATAAAGTATGATTAAATCTCATTAAACCAATTTTCATCTATTTGGACTTGTTCAATAATATTTACACCTAGATTATATTCTTTAAGAATATGTGTTAATGCAATACCATCAATTAAATCAATCATAATCGCGCCATCGCGACGGGCTTCTAATTTGGCATCTTTAGAAAATATACCTGTAGTAATTATGATTCCTTTATCTGCACGCCCAATGATTGCACCTCTGAAATCCTTAATAACAGAAGAAGGAACTGTCCCTTCATATCTTTTAGATTGGAAATAAACATTAAAAGAAACCAATCCTCCAATTTTCAATGTACCTTTACCATCTATACCACCATCTCCTGATTTCTTTGTTACTTCCACATTTTCAAATCCTGATTCTTTTAATATTCTTTGGGATAGTCTTTCGAAAGCATAGGGATTCATATTTTTAAGAATACAAATTAAACAATCTTCCCATGTTTCAGAATGTTTGCTGTCCAATTGGTTCGTATAAATTTCTTCTGTTGTAGTATGTGAATTTCCTACTGTCTCTTGCTTAGCTTTTTTCTTAACGTCATTAATATCAACTTTATCTATTTTCATTCCTTGTTTTCCTGTCTGTTCGTTAGTAATCCCGTCTAAATCGTAGCAAAATACTAAGTTACACACGGGGCTTGGTATTTATTTTTTCTTTTAAATACAAGGGTTTGACTCCCTATATGCAAAAAATAGCAAAAAAATGCTCATTTTAGTAAAAAAGGGGGCTCGCAAAGGTGATTTTTTACGGCATAATATAAATAGTTAATGAGTAATAACACTATTTATGAAAGGAATAAAACCATGCAAAAACAATTTGAAGAATATCTCTTAGCAAAGAATTACAGACCGACAACTTCTATTGACTATCCGGCACGTTTAGAAAGACTTTGCAGAAAGGAAAAAATCTCTTATGAACATCTTGCACAACATATCTATGAAATTATGCCTCAATATGAAAATACCGGTAAAAAGTCATCTTATGGCAAGAGAAGCCACTCATCAGTGATTAATGCTTTACGTCGTTTTGCTGAATTCTTATCAGATTGCAACATCAAATTTGAAAATGCCAATTAAGAGAAGGAGTAAATACAATGTCTGATATTGCAACATTAAATGACAAGTTTAGAAAAAGCTTCATTGGCGGAGAAGTTTTATTAAGTGCTGGTATTAGTGCTATGAGTTCAGAAGATAAGGCAAATATCATATCAATGGTGCAGAATTTCAATGATTTCACACCTTCTAACGATGTTTACGGCGAGCACGATTTTCTTAGTATAGATTATAAAGGTAATAAAATCTTTGCTAAAATTGACTATTACGATTTGAATTATGAGTTTATGTCAGAAAATCCAGCCAATCCTGATATAACCAACCGAGTACTTACTATTCTCTTATCTTGTGAATATTAAACACAAACACCAAAGCTCGTTTTTTGGCCCTATACGCATAGATTTATTTTTTACTATAAACTAACCAGTAGAAATGAATCTTGATTGTATAGGGCCATTTTTTGAGTCCATACCAATATTATATAATTTTTACATATTCACGATGATTTATAACAGCTTAATTGCTTTGATAATGTTAATTTGATACGTCTTTCAAAAATTGTAAAACCATTCTTTAAATTCTTTTTCCATTTCTAATTTTTTTGATGGTTGTAACTTATATTTTTGCATAACATAAGTTGAAAATCACAAAGACTCATTTTTTGACCGTATGGCTCAATAATCTATTTTGGTATAGGTTTACTTATAAAAAATGCATCTGGCTGTTTATGGATTATTTATGACTCAATGGATAGCGTTTTATCTTGGCAAGTCAGAATAGTAGAAATAAAAATAGTCAGAAAAGCTTATTTTAGGTACCCGTAACAAACCTTACCATTTAATATTAAACAGTATATTAGATGGAATAATACGGTCATACCAATCAGTCTTATCAAATGTTTTTATATCTTTTAAGCAGTAATATATAACCTCATTGTCTTCTACTTTTTCAATATAATAAGTCTTAGGCGATAAAGATAAATCCAAACACGCACTATCTAACGCTTTTTCTATCAGGTCATCACTATATCGTACACAATGTAATAATATATGAAAATGATAACTATAACCATCATGCTGTCCTTTTTCAGCAAATGCATAGAAACGTACATGCCTACCAGTCCAACGAGAACCTACCAAATGCTGTTCAAACCTAGCCATAAGCGGACGTAAATGATTTCTAGATACATTAAGATCAGGACTTCTCATATTCATAGGAAATTGTATGGTTAAAAAATGTGTAGGCTTAAAATTTGCAATCCAATCAAATATGTGCTTACGCTTAATCTCATACTTATTTTTCATATCACGTACATATACTTTTTTAGGCTTTTCTTCTTGCAATGGGGTATCAGGTTTATCATTGACAGTAGCAAAAACATTTTCATTAACTTTATTGCATTTTTGATACTTGGCAATTAATGACACTTTTTGCTGCTTAACTTTTTCTTGATTGTGACATAAATATTGTAAAAACATCTCAGTAACTTTATTCATTTAAGTAATTCCTTCTTTTTTATAAAATATTTTACTTTTAATAACGTACTGATTGATTGCTCCTATCGGTGTTACCTCATCGCAACTCAACAGATACAACTGCAGGAATGGGAGCACTTGATAAGCATTCCACAAAAAAGCAGCACAAGAGATGGGTTTTCAGCCTTTCACAATTTACTTAGCTTTTAAGCACCATCTGAATCACTAGAACAAAAATTTTGATGGTTTCTGCTTATATAAATTTCCAAAACTAAAAAAATAATCTGAACGAAACCGGAACATCTGAAGATAAAATGCATAATAAGCTATATGAATGAAATAGTTTAAAAATAACCGGCCAACTTATATTTTTGCATAACACAAGTTGACCGGTTGCAATTTAAGCAAGACTATTCTTCGGAATTATCTTCTTCGATTTCTTCCCAAGCATCGTCAGAAACAGGTATCTCCAGACAGATTCGTTCTAAAAACCTAGGCAACATAATCTCACCCATGACTTCGCGAATGAATGCTTCTTTATCTCGATACTTTTCCGGTACTTCGTAAGACTGGGGGAGACCATTTGTCAAAAATACCTCAAGAAGACTCAAAACTCTCGCGTCTGAATAGGTGCCATCTTTTTTCAAACGTCCAGGATGCAAAGTGCGATTGTTGAGAACTCCTCCATTGCCACCATCAATAGTATTTGAAGGTCTATCCCAAAACTTGCGCGTGCCTTTATCGTCAAAGAAACCGAAACCAGACAACTGATATTTAGGATCATTGTCTTTTGACCGACATCCGGTTGCTAAGTGAGCAAAAGCCTCTTGCATTGTTTTTGCTTTTTCCGGATCACTATGTAATTCTGGAGCATAGTGATAAGGAATTCCACTATCTTCGCCAGCTTCAAGAGAAGGCAGATGACCGATTGCTTGCCATAATGGCATAGCGTACTCTTCAGGACAAGGAAATTTCCATATGCCTTCAAGAGATCCAAGCACAATACTGCGTACGCGGTTCTGAGCTGTTCCGTAGAACGCAGCATTTTCAATCGCGAAGTTCAAATTGTAGCCAAGACTATTTTCACCAAGTTCATCAATAAGATACTGTCCGATTGTGCGTCCGTTCAACTCTTGTTGCATTTTTTGTGCAATAGGATGCTTACTCAAATCTTCAGCCAAAGGCAAAGAAAAACCTAAAAATTCCTTTGCATTTTCAAACAAAATATATTTAGGCTTTACTTGTTTGATGAACTTAACGCACCATAAAACAAGCAGTAAGCGGTCATCATCTTTCCAATTTTTACCACGCATTTTACAGAAAATTTGACATGGTATTGTGAATTTTGCGAGTTCACAATTGTTTTTCTTAAATGCTTTGACCAATTCATCAAACTTTTCTTCAAGCTTTCCGACTATCATATCAACCTTATGTTTTGAGCGCATTTTATTCATGAGTTCATAATATTCTGCACGATCATCATCGCACTCTAAAGCTACTTTGCAGACAATATTATGGTCTTCTAAGTAATACTCGTCTGACCCGACGCATGCTGCTATTGAAGCATAATATAAGCTTTTCTTCAACTTACGACGCATCCGACGATTAAAAGGCACATCAGAAAAAGTGGTTTCAAACTTAAATTTAGCTTTTGTTTTATTCTTAGCTTTTCCATCATCAGCATCATCTTTTTCTTCATCCGACATCTCCGGCGGTCTGCTTAAAAATGTTAAAGCGTGAGCACGAGATGGAACATCATTGTTATCAAGCGCATATCCATACTCTTTTTCAACTAATTCATCGGTTAAACGAGCTAAATCACGTCCTTGTCCTTGAGTTAGGCCATAGTCTTCTTTCAAAATTGCCTTTTTGGAGCGTAATTCAGCAAGAACTTCTTTTATATCGGTTCTTTGACCTTTCTTTGTTCTTATGGCTCTAATTTCTTTACCCAACTGAGCTTCACCTTTTAACCAAAGATAGCCGTAACTTTGAGCTTTTTTTAAGAAATATTCTCTTGCAGCAGGCGCAAGTACTTTATTTTCAGCTAATGCTTTGGCTGTGGCAGTAGCACCTTCATTGATAATTATAAAGCTATTCAAACTTGCTAAATCTGTCGGGATAGCAACGGAAGTGTTACCACCAACGCATATTGCTTGTAATTCAGCTTTAGTGATACCGGTACGAGAAGAAACATTATCAATGTCAATACTGATGCTTGATACGTATTCTTCATCGTCTTTTGTATCTTCAATAATAACCGGAGTGGCAGACGGGGAGTTGCCCCCGTCATCATCGCCATTCGGATTCTCACAACTATTATCGTTGCAAGCAGATGATTCAAGATTGCTCTTTTCTTCATCCGTTAACTGTCCATCATTTAAGACGGACTCATTACTTGTAAATCCTGTTGAAACTTTAATTTCTTCTGCTTCTTCAGGGGTAATAACACTAATATTATTATCAATATTAATATCATCAGTTCTGATAACTTGTATCATATTATTTTCACTTTCAGCCACAAGGGCAAATAAAAAAATTAAACAAATTATCAGATGCGCATCTGATGATATTATAATAGCAAATACAAACTTAATTTACAAAACTATACATACAACGGATATTTGTATTATTAATTTAATAAATAACTTGTAAATACAATATATTAAATATTATTTATTTTTTATATATAGTGTTGTAGTTTCGTTTTTTTTAAGAGAAATTAAACAAAAAAACAATAGAAATGTATAAATTTTATTAAAATATATCCGAAAGATGCCGAATCGATTCTTTAGCTACTTATTTTTGCTAAATTTCTCTAAATCTGGTTTAAAATAAAGAAAACGTCTTACTCCATATCGCGTGTATGCAATTAATCCTTCTTTGACTTTCTTATGGATTTGAAACGATGAAAGTCCACTTACTTTAATAGCTTCTTTCATACTTACCCAATTTGTATGTTTTTGTTCTTTATCTTTTATTGAAATTTTTTCTGTTGTTTTGGGAGCATGCCTTCTTCTAAGAAAACGACGAACATTTTCAGCTATAATCTTTTTAGTACCTGGCTTAAAATGTAATTTTCCTGCATCTAACAAACGATATACTGTTGTTTCGCTACAACCTATTGCATATGCGGCATCATTAACTGATAAATATTTTTCAGCTATTCCCTCATTATATTTTGAATAGAAACCACGAGGGGATATTCCTGAGGCCTCTACTAATTCAATATCCTGAGATATTTTGTCCTTACGTTTTTTTCCTAATATATCCTTACTTAAAAGGCAATATAGATTTTCATCTATTTTATTTGTTTGACCTAAAAAATGCATATATTTAACTAATGCAACAAAAACTTTGTGTTTTTCAGCCTTATTTATATAAAGCCAAGATAAATATTTTATACATTTTTCAGTTATAAATATATGCTTAACCCATTTTGAAAGCAGAGCATATTCTTCTGTGTTTACGAGCAATTCTAGAAAGAAATTAGGTTTTTTGGTAGAAAAAGACAAAGGTTCATCTAATTGTTCTCTCACAGAATGAAAATACTGATTATAACGATCATTGAAATTGCGATTTTTTCGTCTATACTCATACAAATAGCTAACAACTTTTTGTAAATCGGCTGTTCCAATGTCTATCCAATGTGAGTTTTTCATAAATAATAATTTAAGTATATAAAGATCATATGATAACTTTTGCCAATCCTCATTGTTATATAGTCTTTGACCTAATCTATTTAAGCGATTAATATATTCGGACGCGGTTAGAATAGTTGTTTTATACTTTTTATTATCTGCGGAAATTAGCCAATTTTTAAACTCTTCTCTTAAATCTAACATATAACACCTCTTATAACAGATTATAACAACGTACTTAAAGAAAAGTAAAACCATTTTTTATTTGTGTTTTAGACTTACATTTTTGAAAAACACAAGTATAGTCTACTGGAAAAGGCATTAGCTAAATTTACATGCGCGCGTAATGAAGGCCAAAAACAGGCTATTTTCGGAAAAGACTAATGAAAATTTTAGTGCTTTGTAACTTTTTATAAGCAATTTTTTGTTTTGAAAAATTGGCACATATACGGGGCCGGCCGGTATCTTATCATGATATAATGTTCACAATGATATAAAAAGATACGAAATAAAGCAAATTTTGATAACTTATTGAATTTTAATGATTTCAATATAAAATAGTTCGGATGTCCTTAAAAAAAGCACCTTTTTGAACTTTTGACATCCGAACTCAATATTTTTATTAAAAAACAAGGACTTAAAAGCTAATTTAAGTCCATTGCACGTGGTGGCTGGAGACGACGTGCAGTTTCCGAGTATATTTATTGTATTAAAAATTAAAGAAACTTGTTTTTTTATCTTTGAAAGTATAACATTTTTATAAAGATTAAAAAAGGAAACAATATGTATAAATATAGAAAGCCATTGGAAGCACATGAAATAGAAAAATTGCAAGAGTTATCACAACTCAATTTCTCGACAATGAATGAAACGGATGTTCGCGAAGAATACATTACACCGCTGTTAACTTTATTAGGATATAAAAAAAATAGTGATTATGAAGTAGAAAGAGAAGAAACATCTGATTTAATCGATATGAGTATAAATATTGGAAGTAAGCGGTTAAAATTAGATTATAAGTTTAATATAAGAAAAAAATATTTTTGGCTGATTGAAGCTAAAACAGGTAAAGATAAGGAAATTACAAGAGAAAACATTGCTCAAGCCTATCTGTATTCTTTACACCCTGATATTAATTGTAGATTTTTTGCAGTATGTAATGGTTGGTATTTTAACTTATATGATAGAAATCTTTGGTTATTTAAGAATGCTAATACAGATATTTTTACTCCCGTATTACAAATTAAACATGAAGAGTTGAATAAAGAAACTTTTGATAAATTATACTCATTTTTAGGGTCATCAGAGATTATTTTCAAAATCAAGGAAGATATTCTATTAAAAGATATTCAAAATACATTAGAAGCAGAAATTTATATGGACAGATTGAGAGAATTTCAGGGAAAAGTTGATAAAATTATATCTAATGCTTCAATAAAAGTTCGTGAGAATATATGGAAAAATAATGATTTTGAGGAAAGATTAAAGAAAAATAAGAATAACTATAAACAATTGCTACAGCAGCAAAGTTTTCAAGGTATTATTGATACAGCAATGAATCATTCTATGACAATTTGGCAGGTAGAAACTGTATATGAAGTAATTAAAGAGAAAATACTACCTTATAAAGAGTTAACAATAGAATCTCCTCAAGGTTTTCCTAGATCAGATATATTTTTTGATTATTTATTTTTATGTCCTTTACGCCCCATTCAGATAGAATATATATGGAATGTTACCTGTCTTTTACGTTTTTTATGTAGCGATACAGACTTAAAGGGAATGATTTGTAAATATAATAGAGAGAAAATAGAGATTTCTCAGTTGTTGAATAAATATTTATTAGATGTTTTTTCGTTTTTTGAAAGCCGAAAAGATATAAGAGTTATTATAATTTTATATCCATTATTTTATAGAATGATTAAGTACGTCTTATTTTATTTTAATAACCCAGATATAGTCAGTAAGTATTCAATCATTAGAAATTTCAAAAATAAATATTTATCCGAAGAAGAATTATCTCACGATTACTATTCTCAGGGTGGTGAAGTTGTTGATTTAGCACAACAAATAATGCTATTGGTCGAAAAAGATTTTATAAATAAAGCTTTTGGTAAAAGTGATTCATTAGCTATAAAGCAAACCTCCTATAGTATTGGGGACAAAATAAATACTGAAGTTATAAAACGAGAATTGTTGATTATAGAGACATTTATAAATGAATTATCTAAAAATCTAGATATTGATAAATTAAGAGAGCAAATCCCTTCTGGAGAGGAAGACGAGATGTTTTCGTTTGACCGATATTACCAAAATCCATGGATAGTTGTTTTTCTTTATATTGTAAGATGTTGCGGTAATTTTCCAGTATCTCAAGAGGTCCAAGATAAAATTAGAGAATTGACTGAACAAAACTTAATACCATTATTTGACTATGCACGATTTAAAGGATTAGACACTAATAATGCACATGATACGGATTTAATAAAACAATTAAATCTTAAAATTGCTGATAAATCATTAGAAATTGTTCAAACAATTAAGGAAAGCATTACAAGATAAGGTAAGATTGTTTTTCAAACTCATTTAATAGCTTAATATGTATTTTAATGCCGTAAAAAACGGTAACTCTTTACAATTTGCTATATTATCTAACATATTGAATTTATCTGTTTTAGTTTATATAGCACTTATAGTATCAATTTCTTGCATAAGGTTACTAGTTAAATAAAGAGCATTGATAATTTTTTGATAATGCTTAATATCATCAAAGGAAAGTTCTTTGCCTTTGCGGTCTTTGAGCCATTTTTGCGCTGGTTGGTAGCCACCGATATAAAAATTCCAAGCGACTTCCGGAACTTTATCAAAATATTGAGTATCGTTGATGAACACTTTGTCATCAGTATAGCTTAATTTGGTTACAATGTTATCGCCGCTCACCGGATAGCCGATGGTTAAAGTGTTCAGTTTATCGCTTTCAAGTAGATGGATTTCACGGATTTGTGCTCCCAAAGCAACTAATTTCCAAAACTTAGATTTATCTTTAGGATAAGGAATTTTAGGAAAATCAATTTTCAAGAACTCTTTATAAGTCTCACGATATTTGGGAGAGTGCAAAACAGCATAAATGTAATCTAAAACATCTATCGGAGCAAAAGTATCTTTTTCATCTGTTTTTTCATCTGTAAATTTAAGTTTTAAGCCATCTGCAAATTTCTGAATGATTTCATTATTAAAGTTAGGGTGTTTTGAATTATCCAAATCTTCGTAAAGATAGAGAGGAAAACAGCAGGTTGTATCTCCGGAAGAATCAAGGATATGTCTATCCACTATACTATTGCTTATCCAATAATAACCTAGACTTAACTGCCTGTTTACTTTTGATACACATAATGCAGTATTGTTTTTTAATAAATGTTTCATTAAATCATATCTTGCTCGTTGTAATTTGTTATTATCATAATAACAATATTGTTTATCAAATGGTCTATAGACGTAGCTCTTCAAGAGGTTTATATCTGCTGATGTATTAAAATAAGCTTCTATATTTTTTATTAAATCATTTATTGAAGAATTTACATATAAACTGTCTTTACCTGTAGCAATTCCTACTTTATTCAATATAAATAGCTTGCCAATATCTATGCCTTCATCATAGACATCTTTATTTGCAAAATTTTTAGAAACAAAAAAGTAATTATCTTTTTCGCACTTAATAGAATTAAAAGGAATATTATCTAAACTATGTTCTGATAAAAATTCGTACTTGGTTTCTCTTTTACCGTACAAATCATAGTGATAAACTTCAGCTAATTGATTTTTTCTCTTTTTGTTAGTTTTTATAAACAAGTTGATAGAAACACCTTGCATAATATCAAATACGTTCTCATCTTTTGAACCATCAGGACAAACTTCATTTTTTCTAGAGTTTCCGTGCAGGTCAATAATATATATTTTGTCAAAGGTTTCTAATAGAGATCGTCTCATTTGACGATGAATAGTACCATCAATAAAGCTATTGTTTGAAATATAAGCTAAAATACCTTCGTTGTTCTTATCTATGAAATACTGTCCATATCTGATAAATTTAATATAATCATCCGATAAAGGTTGGATATTTCGTTCATTTAAATTCTTTTTATATACTTCACACAGATTAGTTATCCATTCCCCTTTATTTGAACTACTCACACTATACGGAGGATTGCCTAAAACAACCATTACAGGAACTTCTCGTTTAACCTCATTTGCTTCATTCGCTTCTTGTGATAACCAATTAGCAAATAATGTTCCGCTATCTGGATGAGGTTCTTCCAAACTATTTGTTAGATAAACCTTTAACCTATCATGTTGGGTTGCTTCATAACCGGTTTCTTTTAGCATCAGGTTTAATTTCAAATGAGCCATAGCATAAGAAGCCATAAGAATCTCAAAGCCATGTAAGCGAGGTATTAGATGTTGCTCAACATAGCCCGACCACATCCCTTGCATGGTAATAAATTTCTCGTGGATTTGACGGATAATTTCTGCCAGAAATGTTCCTGTTCCCGTAGCAGGATCTAAAATCTGAACACGATGCACATCTTTTTTTATTAGAGCAAGCTTATCACCTTTTTTAGTTGTCCCATACTTGCTATCTTTTAATGAAAGAGTTATTTTAGAAGTATCAGCCAAGCCTGAACTTAAACCAAATTCATTTTTCAAAATATCATCAACGGCTCGTACAATAAAATTAACGACCGGTTGCGGCGTATACCAAACTCCACGTGATTTACGAAGTTTAGGATCATATTCACTTAAAAATGTTTCATAAAAGTGGATTATTGGATCTTGGGTTTTAGTTGCTTTACCAAAATCCTTTAATATGTCAGCAAGATTAACAGCAACAAATATATCAGCTAAATCATCAACAATCCATTTAATCCGGTCATCAAGCATAGGTCCGGCTATATATCCGAACAAATTACGCAAGAAAGGATTAGACTTTGGAATACATTCACAGGCTTCTTGTCTTGAGAATGTATTTAATGAAGTATCATTTAAACGCCCTGCAAACATTCCATAAGCTATCGTTTGCGCATAAACATCCGCAAATTCTTCCTTTTTAATGTCACTAATCAATATTTTTTGAAAAGCGTTCATTTGATCCTGAAGTGTTCTATTGTCATAACTTTCATCATCACTATTCAGAGCGTTTTTGATAACATCGGCTAAAAGTCTTGCTTTTCCTGCCATCATTTTAGCTAATTTTGAAGCAGAATGTATTGTTTGACCTTTATAAGCACAAAAGTTAACAATTAAGTCATTAAATGTTTGAAAATTCTCCGGATTGGCAACAACTTTACCGTTTTCAATATGCCCAATCCGGATTGTCGTAACTTTTTCACCATCACGATAAAAACGAAATTCAAGATAATTTGTGATGATAAGGTTATTTAAGCTGTTACGATAACGGTCAAATTGTTCTTTATGATTTTTATTATCTAAATCATCATCAATATCTTTGGCTTCTATATATCCCAAAGGAATATTATTTTTAGTTATAACATAATCCGGTGCACCACAAGAAATACGGGCAGGCTCATTGGTCGCAATAATGCCAGTTACCAAACTTTCTACCAAAGTTTGTAAATCTCCGCGATACGAATGTTCACGAGAGATGCCTGTTTTGAAACGTTTATTTATCTCATTTATGTAATTAGCAATAGGCATTATTATTCCTTAAAATCTGTTAATCAAATTACTTCGATTGTATAAAGTTCATTTTCTAAAAGCAAGTTTTTCAACGATTTTTTGACAAGAAAAATATTTAAGGCTTAATTTCGCGATATTTCGATTAAGTGACATTGAAGTCGTTAAATCAAAAACAAGTATTTCCCGTCCATAAATTAGTAATCCCGTCTAAATTGTAGCAAAATGTCGTTGGCAACTAGCGTTTTAGGGGCTCCCGAATTAGAAAATACACCGCATAATATAAATAGTTAATGAGCAAAACGACTATTTATGAAAGGAAAAAGTTATGTGGTATGTAAAACTCAATGACACAATAATCCCAACACCTTATCAATTTTTTAGTGACTGCCTGTCTGAATGTCAAAGATTAAAGCAGACAATGGTGGCCGTTTGTACAGAGCCGGTTTTTATTAACTAATTTAAGGATAAGGAGATAGTGTTATGTTAAAGAATTTTGAAAATTGGTTGTTAGAAAATAAATACTCTGAGTTAACTTCTGCCGATTATGCTGGTCGAATTGAAAGGCTTTGTAGAAAAGAAGAATTTACACTTGCTCATCTGGTTGAAAATATTTCTTCTATCCTACCTCAATATGAAACGACTGGTGAAAAATCAAGCTATGGCAAACGTTCTCATACTTCTGTTCGTCAGGCTTTAAGAAAATTCAAAATGTTTCTTGCTTCTGAAATATCTGCTTAAGAGGTGTGTTATGACTGATATTAAAACTTTGAATGACAATCTTCGTAAACATCTTATTGGTGGTAAAATTGTATTAACTCAAGGCATAGAAGCAAAAACCTATGAAGAAATTGCTGAAATTATGCTAAAGATAAGACATTTTAACAATTTTACACCAGATAATGACCCATATAATGAACACGATTTTGGCAGTTTTGATTATAAAGGTGAAAAAATCTTCTGGAAAATAGATTACTATGACAAGAGTTATCAATACTTATCAGAGGATCCTGCCAATCCAAATTTAACAAATCGTGTTATGACCGTTATGCTGGCAAGCGAATATTAAACAACTTTTATTAACTATTCCATAGATAAAGTTGATAATTTAGCCCGGTTTGATTGATTTCAGGTCGGGCTTATGTTTTACTTATTTTATCAAATCCGGTTGTTTCTGGGTTGTTTATTGAGCAATGGGATATGTTTTAACAAGATATTTATGTAAATTCAAAAGATTAACCTAATTAAAATTTTAAATGAGGTTGATTGAATGAACTTCTGCTAAAATTTGCAAAGGTTGAACATAATAATACCTATTTACAATGTGTTATAACTATCAAAAGGAATCTGATATATACGTAATGTCGTGAATTTTGGGATTTGTAAAACAGTTTTTTTATTTATTTTTCCATTTTCAATAAACAAAAATAACTTCTCACTTCTGGAGTTTAAATGTTTTAATTTATTTTTGGATACAATTCTCAAAATCATTTATGTTATCTAAAGCAATGTCTTTCCATTTTTTATAGTTGGAGCAGGAAAGTAGTTTATCAAAAGGTGCCTTAATCTCATATTTTAAGACATCACCATCTAAAATACAGTTGGTTAATAGATTTTTTAGGAGTGTATTTTTCTCATCCGGTGTCGCAATTTTCATAACATTTGATATATCAGCTACAAAATCTAAGGCTTTTTCAACATCATCTTTTAAGGTATTGCTTATATCAGTATATTTTTTAGATCTTTCTTCTAGTTCTTTTCTTTGCTCTAGATACTTTTGCTTTTCAAGTTTATATTGATTTTCAGTAATACCACGGTCAAGAAAATACTCCCATAAATGCTTTAATCTGTTGTCAATAACATTAATTTCATCAGTAATTTTCTTCCTAACGCTGGCATTGACTTTCTTTTCATCTTCTAAGGATTGGATAATAGATGTTTTAAGTTGGTCGTGCATAGTTGGAGATATTTTAATTTTATGAAAAATCTCATTATCAAGCTGTTTTAGTATATTATTTTCATTAACTAATTTTTGATTACAAGTTCCTTTTTGATGGCTACAACGAAGATATACATACTCTTTATTTCCCTTTTTATGGTGTTCCGGCGTTATGGCACAACCACATTTGCAACTAATCAATCCTCTGAATACAAAAGGAATACCCGCATATTTTTGTTCTTTGCAAAATCTTTCTTTTTTTCTGGTTTCTAGAACTTTTTGAACTTTATCAAATAATTCTTTGTCAATAATCGGTTCGTATATGTGATTTACTTGCCGGTAATACATTTTTATAGGTTTTTTAGTCTTTTCATCTATTTCTTCTTCTTTGATATACATTTTTCCATAATAAAAAGGATTGGTAAGAATATCATGTATCTTGTTTCTGCTAATTGGACATATCTTACCAAAATTTTTAGATCTAGGATTATAATTAGGTTCTTTTGACATTAATCCTTTTTCTTTTGCAGAATGCCAAATACTTTGTAATGAATGAACTCCGGTAGCATATTCCAAAAATATTTGTCTTATAATTGGTGCGCGTTCAGGATCTAGGATAAGAGTTGCCGGATTTCTTTTATTTTTCGGTACATTTAAATAACCAATAGGAGCTAATCCTTGCCACATACCTGCTTCACGATTATGTTTTTGACTGCGTTTAACATTTTTATTCAAGGCAGTTAAATACATTTTTGCAGCTAGGATACCAAAGTCATATCTTGCAAATTCATCATCTGAACTAAATTTATCAAGAACTAAAAACTCATTAATAAAATGGACTTCAATTTTATCGGCTTTAAGTAATTGTTGGATTTTTTCACATTCAGAAAATCCACGTTGTAGTCGGTCAAGAGTATGGACGAGAATTGCAGTCTTATGATCTTGTTTTTCTATAAACTCAATCATTTCATTAAACTTCTTACGACCGCCACGAGATGAACTTTCTGTAAATACAAATGCTTTATATGATGGTTCAATAATCTTAAAACCATTTTTATAAGCGTATTCTTCTATCTTTTCAACTTGTGCTTCTAGACTAGCTCCTCTTTCTTGTTTTTTACTTGAAACACGGGCTAACATAACCGCTTGTTTACATTCTTCAACTTCTATTACTTCTTGATATTTTCGTCTCATAGTTAATATTCCTCTTTTTTTAATGCATACATAAAAAGTTCGCTCATTATTTTCTATCAAATTGTTTTTCCATAATATTATTATATCAAGACAAAATGGGAATGTACGCAAAAAAATGAGCGATTTTGTAACTTTTTTACTAATATTTTACTGATTTTTCAAATGGTTAACCTAATTAAAATTTTTAATGAGGTCGGTTTGAATGGTTTTTATTATCAACATTAGTGTTTTGCTTATTTTCTTGATTTTTTAATGCTACTTTGACTGCTTGCGTATAAAAATATCTCAAGTTTTTAGTAGCTTCCTTTAGTTCATCATCCGTAAAGTCGGGATAAAGAACTAATAACTCTTTAGCGAGTAAGTCTTTATCGTTTGTCATGTTATCTAGAATGTTGAATGATGATTTTTCTACTAAATTTTTTGAGATGAATTTTCCAAATAGTATATTTTTTTATCTGCATATAAAAAAGTGTCCTAAGTTTTGTAGCTTAAGACATTATAGATTTTGTAATAGTAACTTTGGGTTCCTAAGACACCGAAGTTGATGTAATGGTATGAATTAATTGACTTTATCTATTAAAACACCTTCTTTAGCTAGAAAAATCTTAGCTTTTCCATTGTTTATTAAGTTGGCTAGATTGTCATTTGGTAGTATATGAGATTTTTCCGGAGCTATGATACGAAAATTATATTTTAAGTTGTTTATATCAAATATTAACCAATCAAGACTTTCTGTTCCTGTATATGAATCATAATAAATGTATATATTCCTATTAGGTTTAGCATGCCTTTGTAAGTTATTGATTATATCTTCAATTTCAGATTCATCATGATAACGAAAATAAATTACTTCTTTTTGCATTATTTCTCTCTATAAAAGTTTATAACAAATATTTTATGTCAAGATTAAGAAAAAATGTAAAACAGATAATAAAAAAATTTTAACTATTTTTCCAATTATGATATATTTTAACTTCTAGGTCCTAAGACACCGAAGTTGATATGTAAATGTAGATGTCTAATATTGCTGTTTTTGAAAGTGTCTTGTTTTTTGACCATATGACTCAGTTGATTTATTTGGTATAGGTTTGCTTATATTTTCATTAAAAGGCTTGTTCTGGGCTGATTTTTGATTCTTTATGCTTGTGTTTTGACTAAATATTGATTGTACGAAACATTTATAGATAAAAACAATTTATATACGATTCCAGTCATATAGTTTATAATTGCGATATATCCGGTTTAATGTAATTTATCTTGATACCATTGTCTTTTAGTTTTTTTACGTCTGACTTATATTCTTTATAAAGTTGGTTGTAGTCATCACGTATTTTTTCAAGAAGAGATTTAGATATATATAAACCATTATTGGAACACGCTCCTTTATTAAGATACCATAACCAACCGTTTGCACCATTTTTATCATATCCTTTTTTAGTTTGGAGCATATTGTTGTATTTGGAGCCTTTATATTCTTTCTTCCCATTACAAACAGATGTCTTTAATGCCTGTTGGATCTTATCATCTATTTCTTCATCAAATACTTCTCTGATACCGTGTATGTGTGTTTCTTTATCATTTATATCTTTTCTTTTATTCTTATGTTTATTTTCAAGGATAAAGGACATCATAGGTTTATCAGATGACTTAAAGATATAATCAAGGTTACCATATATTCTTTTAATAATAACAGCTTTTAATTTTTTGTATGTTAAATTGCTATACTTATCTCTAAATGGTTTACTTAAGTCTAATGTAAATGGTTTTATGTTTGTAAATTTCTTTGTTTCTGCCATAAAATAAAAGAAGTATGCCAGCTTTTGTACCTGAGTTATATCTCTCCATAATGGTAATCTATGAATGTTAACTTCTTTCTTTTGATACTCATTTCCATATATATTACTTATATGGAGTGCGATATCAAATTTATTTTTGTACCAATTAACTATGGAAATAAAAGCTCTGAAGCTGCGTTGGCTCTTCTTTTTTGATTTTATTTTCTGTTTTTTTCGCATAAACAATTCTCCAACATTTTCTTTCTAGAATTGTTTGCTTGTTCGGATTTGATAAAATAAATTTCCAAATAGTATATTTTTTTTGCGTACTTTTAATGTTTTTTAATGTATAAACAAGTCACTAACCTCATTAAAATTTTTAATTAGGTTTAATGTTTTATTTTTATTCTTTACTTAAAACTGATTTTTATTTTAGAATCAAGTTGGAGAAAAGGTGCATGAGTGGTAATGATATAAGAATACAATTTCAAACATGGTTATCTACACAAGAGGCTGGCTGTAAAACTCTTAAAACTCGAAATGAGTATGTACAACGCATTAATCGAATTTGTGAAAGATTATATTCTAGCAGAAGTGAAAAAGAATGGGATAGGTTACTTCATAATATGTATCCAGTACTTTTTATTTATGTTTTATGTGCGAAGAATTGGAATAGTCCCGAAAAAATAAAAATAGAACGCTCTTATGATTATTTGCTTAATGGAAGTTTTGTCACATTAGAAGATAAAAAAACATTAAAAAGCAAAAAGTTCCGAGAATATTTAAGATATGTTTGGGATAATAAAAAGGAACGGTTTAAGAACCATACGGCTATATATGCGTTGTGTGATTTTGTTAGAAAAACAGATTATGCTTCATTAAAAACTAAATTTAACGATATGATAACAACTAAAATAAAACATCTTGAAACCATTAGCACGACGATTTTATCATTTGATTTCATTCCCGCAACAAAAACAAAATCTATGCGGATAATTTCAAGAAATGGATGTGATGATTTAAATTCATTTGATTTGGTATATTTTTTCAAATGTAGTAGGAACACCATACAAAATCTGTTGAAAAGAAAAGCTTTGTGTTATTCGGATGTAGATAACAAGTTGTATTCAATTCAATATATAAATGAATACTTAGCTAAAAAACATTCTGAATATATCAAAAATAACAATACCAAACTACTACCAAAAGAAAATAATAACTCTGGTAAATATACTAATAAACTACTACTTTTATATGGTTTCTATAAAGATTTTGTCAATGGCGGCAGTAAGTTTGAGAAATTCTTGATAAACAAGGATGAGAATATTCAAACGGATTTAATCGTTAGAAATGATATAATTAGCGTATTTAAATTTTTCAAACGTAATAAAAAAGTACTCGACAGTTTGGATAATGATTTTATATCTTTATCATCATTTTTTTATAATAAAGACTTTGACTTACCAACTTTTAATGAAGATTGGTTACCTAAATTTATAAGATTATTACAAGAATATAGTGATTCCGTAAAAGATGACACCTCTGATAATATGCAAGAAAGACTTTTTTCATATTTAGAAGCCATACAAGTGTATATTAATTCCGCCAAAGAACAGCTAAAAGAAGATAATTGGTGTACCCTTGATGAAGCTGTAAAAAATACACCATTAACCAAAAAGATCATACAAGGATTAAGGGAACGCAATAAGATTACATACACACAATATTCAAACAAGGTTATAAAATATCTTAAAAGCGATATAGAAAGTATAAAGGAAATGCGCAAATAAAACATCCAGCAAAGCAAAATTTACAATAGACGGCTTTTTCGAAGGCTGTTTTTTTGTATTTAAGTCAAGTTATCTTGGTATGACGATTGTTTGTATTTGCATTAAGTTTGAGGCATAATGAAAGAGTAGCTCGGGCGCCCGTCCTACAAAATTTTAACAATTTTGTATGAAAGGAACGAGTTATGAGAGAGCTCAATTTAGATAAAAATATTATTGATAACGAATTATTAGAAAATCCGGCTGATGCCAACCAAAATGTAGAAACCGAAGATGCTTCAACTCTGAAAGAAAATGAAGAGAAAGAAAAATCTTTAGAGGAAGAAATTAGCCAAGCTTTAAAATTGCTCAGGGATAATAAACTTTCCCCGTCCGAATATCAGGAGTTGTATAAAAAAGCATTTAGTGCAGCAGAAAACTTGTTGAAAGCCGATTTGGAATTGGCTCAAAAATTCAAAAATCTTCCAACGTCTGACGGCTTCAGAAGCGACAAATATAAACTGAAAGGAGGTGAAACAGACACAAAGACCAAGACTAGAATTCTCGAAGTTGAATATGGTATAGACTATCATCGGGCTTGGGAAATTCAGCAGATTGATGATGAGTTAGTTAAGGAAACTATCGAAGAAGCTAAGAAGAAAGGCAAATTACCAACTCTTGAGTTGGCTATAAGATTGTTTCGCAAAAAACGCTCTGCCGAAAACAAAGCGAAAAAAATGGAGGAAAAACGCAAGTCATTTGCAGCAGTCCACAGTACGGGTGCTATTTCATCTGATGTAGAGCGGTACAGTGTAATTTATGCCAACCCAGTCTATGAAAGCGAGGAGAACGATAAGAATTTGACCGTATCCATTGATGATATGAAAAAAATTCAAATTCCAGCTGATGACAATGCTATTCTATTTCTTTGGTCGAATTCAACGGATTTAATCGCTTCCTTGGAAGTTATTACAGCGTGGGGATTTACTTACCGAGAGCATGCAATTTGGGATTTTGGCAAAGCAAAGACCGCTGAACTTTGTTTCGAAACCAGGCACAAAGTTTTATTAGCCGCTACCAAAGGAGATAACCTTCCCAAACCTAAGCTAAAAAAAGCATCGGTTTATCAGGAAAGAAGAGAAGCAACAGAGGTTAAGCCGACATATTACTATGAAACCATTGAGCGGATGTTTCCTGAGGAGAGTTACTTGGATGTTTTTTCAGCCAAGCCATGCAACTCTAAATGGAAAACACTTTTTAACAAAGATGAAAAGGAGAAAAATAATGAAGCAAATTAATGCCGCAGTAATGTTTGCCAACGCTGGTATAGGTGAGTTTTATGCTCACCTTGCCAATGTCAAAAATATGGTAGCAGTGGAATTTGAGCCTGAGCGTGCAGACATATATAAATGCATATATCCCCATTGCTACGTGTTTCCAGATGATATAAATAAGGTTATGGAGGCGTTTATTGCCAAAGCAAAAGAATGTAATTGTTCTCTCTTGATGGCATCTCCGCCATGCCAGGGACATTCCCGCGCAAATCAAAGCGAAAATAAGGATGAAGATATCCGCAATCGTTTGATTTTGACGGTTACGGAGGCTGTTGAAAAAGGAAATTTTGACACTGTTATGATCGAAAATGTTCCCGAATTCTTAGATTATTCGTCGGACACAATCCTGCCAGAGCTTAAAGGAAAAAACATCCGTCAATATTTGGAAGAATTTTTTCGGACGCATAGATATATGGTTAATTTTTATCAGCGTGTTGATGCGCGTAAATATAGTTCGACCCCACAGCAACGTGTTCGTGCGATTGTTTTAGCTTCCAGAATAGGCGAATGGACATTGCCACCAATGCTACCTAAAGAACAATGGCGGACATTGGAAGACGCTATTGGGGATTTGCCAAGCCTTGAAGCAGGAGAACGCGGAACTGAGAAATATGAAAATGATCCGGTTTGGGGTAAAAAATTAAATATATTAAAGTATTATAACGCCCCGTACTGGCCTGAACGTGATATCGAAATTATGAAACATACAGCAACCGGATGTTCAGCTTTTGATAATCCGCTAGAATACAGACCGACCAAAAAAGATGGAACGCCGAAGGAATATTATCGCTCAGCATATCGCAGACCGAAATGGAATGACGCCTTTCCGTGTATCCTTAGAGAATCTGATGGTATGGGAGGAATGATTACCTGTCATCCAGGAAGACTTCAAGAAGATGGTACATATAGCGATGCTCGGGCTTATACTGTTTTGGAGCTTCTGCGTGGCTATGATTTACCGCATGATTTTCCGTTTCCTGCGTGGACTCTTGATGAAGATAAGCTACAACGAGCGGTTCTGGGTGAGGCATTTGCACCTCGTTTAGTTCAACGGATATTAGAGGTAATGCCTCGGCAGTAAATTATTATAGTAAAGTAAGGCAGACAGGGAGACTTCGGTTTCCCTGTTTTTTTGTAAACTCATTTATAATTTAAATTAGATTACTGAAAACGCAAAGAACCATTTTAAGCCTCGCACGTAAAGGCCTCTCTCAATTTTGGTTAGTCATTTTTAAGCCTAATCGGTACGGGGCGGAGGATAGGCAGGTCCCAGCCGGAGAGTATAGGAGCGGCGACTAGCAGGCCCAATCCACATACCGTAGCCCCTGAGCCTAGTCTTTTGAGTAAAAATAAACTGTCATTGACGTCAAGAGCTTTTCTTTTAGGCTGGTTTTAAATTTGATTTTTTTCAAAAGATTATCCCGAAGGACTGGCTGGATTCAAACCA
>UMAI01037899.1_pt1 | contig 22314 bp, 23 predicted proteins | sample 1963701 | NCBI WGS metagenome assembly UMAI01 (sample SAMEA4835915, study PRJEB28245) | human gut metagenome | biome: gut microbiome; material: fecal sample | place: Denmark | collected 2008
CTATACTCGGAAAATGAAAGCGCGTCGAAGGGCGATGCTGCCGCTACACCGCTTGCAGTCATGCGCCCGTTTTTCGACTTGCGGTTTTTCATTTTTAAGCCTTGTATTACGCTTATTTTCATTCAGTTTACTTTTCGGAGTTTGCTTATTGTTTCAGCCGAAACTTCGCCAATATATTCGCCTTCATTCCAACAAGAAAAGTCGTCAAAAAGAAGCAACTTTTTATCCTCGATTCCTATTGTGGCGGCAACGTCTTTGTCCATAATATCGGATATGAAAAACTGCGGTAGCCCTTTTGAGTACACGAGTTTTTCCCCGGTCTTTTCAAGGTACTTGATAATATACTGCATCATCTCTCCGAGATCAAGTTTTGAGTTTATCGCAACAAAGTCACTTCTACCGAAACGAGAGTTAAAGTCTATGTTTTGATATGTTATCTGCCGTTTGTGTGTGTTTAGGTTATAGTCTTCGATCGGCACAAGTTCTCTCATCGTGCCGTCCGGGATATAAAATATACCGTGAAAGTGCAACCTGTTTTTCTCCGGCGACCGTTCCCAAACACCTATATATTTCCAGCCTTTTCTGTAACACAAATTGCGAAGATAATTTTTCAATTTTCGCCGAAAAGTCTCCTCGGTATGCAAGGCAGAATCATACGTAAAAGTGCAAAAATAGTTGAAGTTTTGCAGGTTGATTTTTCGCCACATCCGCACTTTTCTTGCAATCAAATTCCGCTGTTTTCGTTCAAGGTTTTTTACAACGTATTCCTCGGCTTGTTCGTCTGTTTCAAAGTATGTCAGCATCTCCTTTTTGATATAATTTTTGCGCATGCCTTTTGGCATACTTTGGCTTTGAAGATACAACTCCTCAAAGTATTCTTTTTTGGTAACGGAGCGTTTTGACGGCTCCGAAACTTTGGGTTGCTCTACGGCTAAATCTTTGGATTCGCTTGCTTCTTCATAAGTCGCTTCAGGTTCAGCCGTGGGGAAGGATTCACTTGCCCTTTTATCCTTTTCTTCAACGACAATGATTTCTTCGGGCGGAGTGGTCCTTGGTTTTGTCTTTCTGGTCGTATGCGGAATCGCTATGTAATGCGAGCCGTCGCAATAGACCTTTGCCTCTTGATATGGCATATACACCTCCTTGTGCTTGACAAGAGATACCGATTGCCATTCTATTCATTGCCCGAAGAACTTTCTTTTGAATCGGTATTCTTGTACAATGCGTTAATGAAATAACTGTTCTGCATTTTCAATTCGTCAACCGTCGCTTTTTCTGTTTCGTATTCAAGGTAATCTTCCAAACCAACACCGGTTTTCCTTGCAAGTTCATTGAAATAGTCTGAGAAACAGTCCGTTGAGAATCTACGACTATAAATCTTTTTGTTCATAACGTAATACTTTTTCTTTTCCGCTTTCCCGTCCATAGTGCCGCGCTCCTTTTCAATATTCGAGATACTGAATCCGTAGGTGTTGTATATCTTCACGTTCCGCCTATATATCGCTGCCGTAATTTGTTTGAGCAAGTAAATGAATAGGGTGTTATCCCCTCTGATAAACCTGAAGTTATAATAGAGTTTCATAAACCGTCCAAACAGCCATTCGTTTATCACATCCTCGATTGTGAAGAACGGAAGCGCAAGACGCTTATTGCCGGAAGACACGATATGAACTATGTCACAGAGATCTCTTGCATCCGCTCCCCACGACGTCGGGCGCTGTTCATCGGCAAAGACCTTCACAAAAGGATAGTTGTCAACTGTTGCACTGTGACGACACATTTTAAGCCAAAAGTTGAACAAGTCGTTCTTTTGATTGGTTTCTTCCGTTCCTTTCTTCACTTCTTTCAATTCCAGATTGTTGCCGCGTTCCTTGCCAATCTCGGTGATAGACACAACACCAAACTCAAAACTTCCTGCGTTCGGGTTGTTTTCAATCACCTTTTTCCCAAGTCGCAATACGTCAAAGTCCAAAATGTGAGCGTGGCGAGACGGACGTTCTTCCTTTATGAAGAAATCATTGGACCACATGGGAAAGTTGCCCTCGTCTATCAGCAAATTATCTTCGCGGATTGAATAGTTGGACACCAACAAGCTGCTTTGGATAACGTAGATGAAATAGAGTTGTGCATAGGTCGAAAGCACGTCGAATATGTAACTAGTCCTTAGTCCGTCCGTGTAGTAAAGTCCATATCTGCAACTGTCATATCCAAAGAGTTGCCAAGCATCGTTGTGGTGCTTTTCGTATCTTTGCCGTTTCAAATTCACCCACTCTTTTATGGTGGCGAGATTGTAAACAACACCGTGTTCCATACACTTTCTAAGCTCCATTTCAAAAGCAATCCATCCGAAGTTGGGAAACTTCATATCCGTCTTTTGCAACTTGTCATAGGCAACGGAACGGAACATAACTTCTTGCGAAAGAGCCATATCCGTAATGATTGTGGTCTTCTTTTTACCCATACTTCCGCACGTCATCGAAACAATGGGTAGGTCGTTTATAAAACCCCTGTTGGACATCTCCATTCGTCTGAGTTTTGCAAGCGCGAGATTTTTTCTCCAATGCTCGAAACCAAGCCACGCAACGATACAAATTGCCCAAAAGGGGACATATCTTACTATCTCCTGCAAGTCCATAACCACCTTGACAAATTGCACGTATAACGAGCCGAAATCAAAGGTCACAGCAAAGTAAAAATAGTAGGCGAAAAAGGCGATTATTATGCTTGCGATATTGAGATTAAACCCCCACAGAATAAGCCAAACAATCCATATTGCAGAATGCTGTTTCACATACTCATAATACTGCTTCAAAAAGTCTCGTATCGGCACGTAAGAATAGAGTGTAATCTTCTTATAGATTTTCAGTGGAAGGGTGTCTTGGTTGTGCTTGGTGTTGGGCTTATTATAGAAGGTTTTGACCAACATAAACAATGCCAGCAAACAAGGCAAAATCAGCAATATTATCTTTGAAAAACCGCCTGCCTTTTCACCCGTGAATTTGAGCCATGCAAGGAAGTTTTCTTTGCTGGCGAAGGTTTTCCAAAAGACTATGAAATTTGCCTTGAACATCTCAAGATTCTCGGGCAATAACAAGTCCCATTTAATCACCTTAGAGAACTCGGAAACAGCAGGCTTTTCGCTTGCCGGCAAGTCGAATACTTTACAGAAATAGTATTTTATACTGCCAAATAGGTCGGTTAAAGCCTCGATACCGCGCAAGTATGACAATCTGAACACGAACGCTCCAAGCAAAATAAACGCCACGGTAAGTGCTATTGTTAGCGCAATATTAAGCCGTTTTTGCCATTTCATGCAGCACCTCCGAAATCGCATTTTCGGGCGGTATTTGCTTTGCCGTATAAACGATATAACTGACCGCCAAAATGGCTATGAATAGCGATAAAATCGCCAAAATTCTTTTTAGTGTTTTCATATTGAAAATCTCCTGTTTTTTATAGATAAAAATAACGCCGACGATCCATACGATTCGCCGGCGTCTTTTCGTTAGATTTTACTTTCCGCCTGTGTTCCACCGGTCGGCAAATTCTTTTCTGACACGCTTCTCGGCACGCCGTCGTTTAGTGGATTTTACAGCCGCCGAAATACCTTTGAACGGCAGCGAAATTATCCATACGACTGCTTGAAGAACATACGGCAAAATCGGGGCTAAAATAATCAACAAAAGGATGAGCAAAAGCAGGAATAAAAGATTTTTTCCCCGCTTGTTCAAACTTATGTCAATGTCCGTTTCGTTGGACGGATCTTTGCTGCCCGATTGCTTGTTGTCTATAACGCCCAAGTTGTAGGTTATCCCGTCTGTTTCAAACTTCAATCGAAGTATGGTTACGTCTCCCACAATGGTGGAAAAAGTTCCGTAAGAGCCTTGTCCCGACCAGAGAGAATAGTTCGTTTCAGCAAAACGAAGAACCCATTTTTTGCTTTGAAGTTCAGCTAGTGCAGAATCCGTCAATTTCGATGAAATCTTCACGTCGATTATCGCACCCGAAAAGATTTGCTCGCGATCTTCGCTTTTTATAAAGTCATCAACCGTCTGGATTCTATCCCATTTATACGTTCCCGCAAACCAACCGCTGCCGGTATGTTCGACTTTATCGGTGTATTTGAGATAAGCATATTTATCGGCTTTCTCGCCGAACGTTTCGTTTTCTCCGACAAATGCCGCCCACGATGAAGAATATTCCTGCGTTGTGTAATACACGTCGGCTTCAAGAAGTTTGTCCATAGGTTTATTAGTATTGAACGCCACGAAATGGCTGTCGCAAGCACCGACATAGAGTTGGAAACCATCGGGGTATCTGACAAATCCTACGAATTTGTCCGTAACAACGATTGTTTCGATGTCCACGCAATTGACGTATGACTTACCATTGATTTCGCCAAAGGTATATTGTTTTGAAATATCGTAATTCACCTCGGTTATCGTATTGCCACCCGTCGCTTGCTCATCGATGCTCTCGTCAAACGGTCGATATATCGAACTTATGGCATAGTGCCTCACCGCATCCGATTTCACGGCCAAATCTTTGACTTTATACTTGTAAAACACTCCGCTGGAGTTGAGATACTCCAACTTATAGTTTGTAAAACTTATTGAGTCGTTAATTGTGGTCGAGATATTGATTGAGGACGCTCTCAAGTTTTTGTCCTTACCGCTTGGCTGATAGACATACACAAACAGTTCTTTGTCAACGCTCTCGGCAAGTTGAATGATTTTCAACGAATAATCGGTTGCGCTCGCGGGATAATGGCCCGCGTCAAAAGATTTGTCCTTTTTCAAATCGTCCAAAACGCCCGAGTAGGTTTCGCTTTCCTGAGCATAAGCAATGACGGGCGTCTGCACCGTGAAGTACACAGTGCAGAACACCATAATGAAAGCGAGCAGAAAAGCGATCCCTCTCGTTCTCATTATTTTCGTCATAGCTCGATCACCGCCTTGTCGAGCGTTACTCCGCTTACGCTAATGGACAATCCAAAATGCAAATTTACGTTTGATTTCCCATCATACGACGTCAATACGAGTGTGAACATGTCGGGGTAGCCCTTTCCTGTGCAATCGCTGATTTCCGAATCAGGATACAATGCCTTCAAAATGTCGGTCAAACCGCCTTTTGGCATAAGTTTTAAGGACTTTTCGGTCTTTTCGACCACAAACCCTTCCGCCAAATTCGTTTCGTCCGACAAATAGTGCGTTTCCCCGTCAACGACAAACTCCAAATTGCCTTCCGCATTTTTGTTGGGAACAATTTTATAAGAAAAGTCTTTAGTTTCTTCCTTATTAAACGCCCCAAAGGTGTATTTGACGTCAACCGACATAGGGCTTTCCGGAGTCAAAACGTATCCGCCGGACGAGTTCATAACATCCTTGCCGTTTACGGTTGCATAAAACGTCTTAAATTCACTTTCAAAACCGTCTGTGAAATGTGCGCAAACGCCGATAGCCACTACAATAACCATTACGATGAGTATGTAGGATACAATCCTACCTGCGTTGCTTTTCTTCATACGTCACCCCTTATATGTAAAGGGTATCGTTTGAAAGAGAAACGCCGTTAACACCCGAAGTCGTGCGAACACAAAGAGTTTTTGTAAGACCGGTGTTTTGCTCGGTAACAGTCACAAGAACGTAAGGCAACCTGTTGTCCTGGTATCTCAAGAACGTTGACCTTGCGCCACCGCCACGGCCATATGAGGCACCTTGTGTGGACGAATAAACGTCTTCTGCTATCACCTTCAACTTGCCGTTTTCAATCAAAAACTTGTTGTAAAACGCATAACTGCTTTGAACCTGCATGAAAGTGTAGATGTATTGATCCGAGTCCCAAAGGTCTGCAACGCACACTTCTTGCTCAACCTCGCTTGTTCCGGTGATTGTGCCGTTTGAGTCAAAAGTCTCTCGTTTAAGAACAAGCTTGCCATAAGAAACGCCCGAAATCTTATAGTTTGGGGTGAATCCTTTGCCGACTACACCGAAATCATTGTCAAAATTGATGTCGAACAAGTATGTCTCACCGCTTTTCACTTCAACAATATCAACGTTCCATGCGTCATCGTGTTTGACTATCGCACCTGTTACGGTGATATCCATCTCGGAAGGATTGCCAACGTAGATAACCTTGCATTGCGCCGTGAAACCGCCGTCTCTCGTCTTTACGGTGATGACAATCTCCGCTCCTTCAAACGCTTTTTTGCAAACCACGGTTGCGGTTGCACTGCCGTCGGAATCGGGAGTAACGGTGACATAATCTGTGACGGTTTTGTCGTTGTTCGTTTCTTGATCAACCCATGCGACAGACCAATCTACCGCTTTGTTTTCTGCCTCGATAGGTGTAACTGTTGCGGTGAGTCTTATAGACACCGTGTGGCCGGGGTTTGCTTCGCGCGGTGTGGAAGACGCGGCAAACAACAATTTTGCGGGCATATTGTATGCAGTGGCAACGCTGTCGTTTACAACCAAAGAACCATCTTCAAGTTCAACAACGGACGCAGGGTTTTTGTTTGCCTTGTCAGCCCTTACCGCAATCAAGATTGATGCGACGACACCTGCCATAAGCACAATAATGAGTGAGAACGCCACAATCCATTTGATGGTATCGGAGCGTTTATGTTGATTAAATTCTTGATACATAATCTTTTCTCCTTTTTTAGATTTGATGTAAAAAACTACGGCACACTTAGGCAAACCGTAGCCTTTTACGGGAATTATGCTTTATCTCAAAAGCATATTGAGGAAGGTCTTGTCCGAAGTCCTTGCGGGCTTTACGGGACATTCATACACTTCGCCGTCTTCGTCATAAGAACGAACAGCATAGGTGTTGCCCTTGACAATGTTTCCGTCCGCGCCTTTCATTTCAAATGGTTTCACCACGAGTTCTGCTTGCATTGCATCTCCGAATACGACGTCAAGAACGTTGTAACCGCCTTTGTCGGTATCTTTGTTGGGTGGGACGATTTGGATGCGAATATCTTTGCCTCGGACTACGCCTTTGATGAAATAACCGAAATAGGTTTTGCCATTGCTTTCAAAGGTTTCGCGTTCAACCATAATGTTATTAGCCATGCTTTTTCACCTCCTTATTTCTTCTTCCCGATGGTACGGGAAATCACTTTTGCCTCAGCTTTGGTCTTGCCTTCACCAAGAGCCTTTTTGTACTTGTAAAGTCCTGCGTGGTCGCCTTGCGCCTGAAGATAACCGGAGCGAAGACCTGCTTCGTAATCGGTCAACTGTTTACCTTCTTTGGGACCATGTTCATGGACTTTGTTCTTTCTTTCGGATGCGTAACTCTTCGCACGTTTCGAAGGCACGCTCCATCTACGTTCAGCTTTTGCTGCCATTGTAAATCTCCTTTACCCGTATAGCCGTTGGTGCAGCTTTAGAATGATTTTCGTCGCCCGTAATGCCGTTGGCTCAGCGTGAAAAATGTAGATATTAAGTTGTAATTTGATGCTTACCGATCGGCTCAATGAAACACCTCGTTTCGTGCGACTTTGTTTGGAAGGTGGCCACCTTTATCTCTCGAAAAGTCCAAAACGAAAATGTCGATTTTGTTTGTCCGAATAGGCTTGCACACGATTGTATCCATATAGCATAAATTTGCTAAAATGGCAGTTTAGTTGTCCACAATTAACACTTTAAGTGTTGGTTATGGATAGTTTTATAAAAATCTCAGTCTATGTACGACCTGATGTAAGCACTTGCTTTTACCCTTTTGCCATCGACGTTTACTCTGCTTGAGAAGGCTTCGTCGAAGAGTCTGTCTCTGAACTTCGTGCGTGCAAAATAGGTGTCGGTGCTTATGGTATAAGCTTCCAAATTTTTGTCGCGCGAAAGCGAGAGTTTTTGCTTTACGATATATTCTTCAGTGCGATACACGTTGTCCGCATTCTGCAAGAAATCTATCGGCTCGAGATCATCGAAATATATTGCTTCCATTGACTTTTCTCCTTTGCCCGTAACCTTGATAGCACAGTGTTTTTTTATAACGAACTCTGCAGATACTCTTGCAGCAGTTTGTTTTGGTTTTTGATAGACTCTCTTGTAAGGTGCCAATCTTCGGCTATAACAGCCTGCGAGTTGTTGTACACGTACAACGAAAGATAGAGAGCAAGCATCTTTGCCGGAGCGTTTTCCATGGCCTTGTTGTACCTATTCACCTTCTCAATAATCGCCAACGGTTTGACCGTATCCGCGCTTTTGTCGAACATCTCTTTCATGCTGTAGTAGTAACGAATCTCTCTGAGGTCTGCTTGAATTTCTTGACGTGTCATCATCTTATTTGCCTCCTGTTTGTTTCCCGAATTTTTTGATTATCGATTGCAAAGTTTTTTTATCTGCGTCGTTGCAAGTTGAGTACAACCGTTTCAATAGTTCTTCTTGCGCATAGGAGAGATATGTTTTTCCAAGATAATAGTCTTCTTGAACATAAACTCCGCCGTTGTTGCCTACAGAAGTATAGATTGGATAGGAAAGTGAAAGTTCCAAAACGTCGTTTTGTATGGTTTGTCTTGACACTCCGAATTCAAACGCTAAATTCGCCATCTTTTCATAGCGTCTTTCGCACAACAACTCTAAAAGCGCCTGCCGACGTTCTAATGCTTTCACTTTCTCACCTCCTTTGCCTTCGTTGGCTCTATTCTCGCAATCAAATGTCAAGGTTTATTTGACATTCGAAAAACTTTTTTAATTTTTTGTCGGGGTGATAAAGAAAAACGCCCTGACAAACAGTAGTTCAAAATTGGAACTATCTGCTCGCCAAGGCGTTTACGTCCTTGCTCTGACACCCGAAGGTGTTTCACGAACACTTAACTATATGGTATTTAGAAAGGATTTATCAGGAACACTATTTCAGTTGGACCTTTCTGTGCCGTATAATCGAATATAAAATTGTCAATTGCTTGCTACAACTTTTAAGTTGATTTCCTTTCTGGTGTGACGTTTGCTGAAGATCACGGCTTTGCACGTGTCGCACTTGATTCTCAAACTACCGTCATCACCCTTAAAACCAATGATTTTTCTTCCACAATTCGGACAAAAAAGACTCACTGGCGCAAGGTTTGAAGATTCCACTTGTACCATCCTCCTTTTCCCCAGATACATGAAGAATTGTATTTAGCCCACTGCTTTGATAGGGGTGGGAAGTCCCGTATCGCAGGAAGACTATCTTCTGCACCCAAATATGAATAGTCACTCTAAGGCGGGGCGTGTCTTAGTCGGCAACTATGCAAATTTCATAAATATCATCATAATAGATTTGAGAATCTCCCACTCTCAACCAATGATAAACTTGATTAGTTTTGGTGACGATACCTTCTTCTAGAAGGTAATGACCGTTTTTATAGTATTTTAGTTTGATTTCCGTGCCGCGCCTTATTCTGCAAAGCACCGCAGATATTTCTTCTTTACTTTCTTCGGACAACTCTATTTTTTCAATCCGAGAACGTCTTTCTATACGACTTTGAATTTCTTCACTCAAGCCTTTCAAAGCGTCAAAAGGCAAAAACTGTGCTGCGCGATTTAAGTCATCGTTTCTATTCGCCATTATGTCCCCCGATTAGTTTGTTTCTTGTGATTTGAGTCGCGCCTTCTTGCAGGTCGAATGCCCGGAGCATAGCGTTTTTGCCAAATCTATCTTTGATTTCCAGCACGGCATTTTCAAGTTTACGCTCTCTTTCAAGTGCCTCGACATCGGTGAAAAGGTCATATCCTTCTGCCGATTCGTCCGCAAGCCCCGAAAAGCAAATGCCAAGTCTTCTTATCGGAACATCTTTGGATATGGTTTCATAGTACAACCTATCCACATACTCTTTGACAACGGAATATACGTTTGTGCTGTTTGCCATTTTCATAGTTCCGCCAGACTGCGGGATAACATCCTTTGAGTATCCGACGAAGATACCGACGTGACTTGCTATAAGATGCTCTCTTATCAGTCTTTGGCAACCCGTTAATGCCATTTCCTGAATTACAACATGCGCTTTGTCATAATCGTAATCGCTAAATAGAATTTGAGAGTTGGAAATGGATTTTGACTTGCTCTTATAACTTTTTATTTCGGCAATGGTACAAGACTCTCTCCCGTTTGCGTGGTCTATAAGGATTTTGGCGTTCTTACCAAAATTCCTATATAACAAATCTTCGGGCGCATGCGCAATACCTTTCATAGTATATATGCCGTATCTTGCAAGCCTATTTGCTGTACCTTTCGCGATATTCCAAAAGTCGGTTATAGGAGTATGTTCCCAAAGCGTTTCCTTGAAAGATTCTTCCGTCAGTTCACCTATGTGATCCTTGCAATGTTTTGCCGTTATATCGAGTGCGATTTTAGCAAGAAACAGATTGGTTCCTATACCACAAGTTGCCGGGATATGAGTTCTGATTGCAATTTCGTCTATGATTTTCTTTGCAAGTTGCTTTGGTGTGAGATTATAGATGGACAAGTAGTCCGTAACGTCTATAAATGCCTCGTCTATGGAATATTGATGAATATCTTCTTCGGAAAAATAGTCAAGGTAAATCTCAAATATGTCGGCACAATACTTAATATAAAGGCTCATACGCGGGAGCGCGACAATATACTTGATGTTTTGCGGAATCTCAAACAGCCTGCAACGATTTTTCACTCCCAATGCTTTCATCTTTGGGGATATTGCAAGGGTAATCGCACCTTTCCCGCGAGATTCGTCTGCAACAACGAGATTGGTTTCAAACGGACTTAACCCACGCTCGGCACATTCTACAGAAGCGTAGAACGACTTCATATCAATGCACAAGTATGTCCGTTGTTTTTCCATATCTCTCCTTATTCCAAATCTTTTAGCACCTTTACGGCTATCCCTTGAATTGCTATATCGTCAAAAAACATATCTTCCATTTTGTCATTTTCGGGATGGAGTCTTATCTTTTTGCGTTTGTTGTCCAAATAGTAGCGTTTGAGCGTTGCCTCGTTCCCGATAAGCGCAACGACAATTTGCCCTATCTCTGCAGTTTCCTGCTGGCGAACAATAACCAAATCACCGTCGTTAATCCCTGCGTTTATCATGCTATCGCCCTTTGCTCTCAAAATGAAGAACTTGCCCGATCCCAACAACTCTTTTGAAAAAGTGACGTAGGATTCTATATTTTCTTCGGCAAGTATCGGTCCGCCACAAGCAATCTCGCCAACGATAGGTAAACGATTGTTATTGCATATAGTATTCGCAATTTCTTTTGTTTGCAAATCACCGAATTTGCCCTTTTTGTCAATCTCGCCGCGCTTGATAAGTTCATCCACGTATCTGTATGTCTGAGTCGTTGACAAACCAACTGCGTTCGCTATTTGTTGAAGGCTCGGATATATTCCTTCTTGAAAATAACAATCGTTGATGAGCGTCAATATTGCCGACAATGTTTGTTCGTTTTTGCTACGCATAAGGACTCCTTTTTTGTTCTAAACGGAAAATGTTTTTCATTTAGGATAATTCAATTATATTGTTACGCAATAAGAAAGTCAATGATTTTTTGGTGGGAATTTTATGGAAAATGCGTGGTGTCCCGTTATTGGTACAACCATGTTCAAAATGAAAAAATCAATGGTTTTATGTTGTCTTTCGACAGCGGATGATAATCGGGGCTTTGACTTTTGCAACGCTCGATAAAAAATAGTCAGACAGAAAGATACAGGACTTTGAAACACCACAAAACCTTTATGTTTTTGCAACCTATTATACAATTCAAAGAAAATATCCTATCCAATTTTTTATCTCGTCGCTTTGCTTTTTCGTTGCAAAAGCCGTCTGCCCCGATTACATCGTTTTGTGTCGAAAGACAAAACAAATCAAACGCAAGGCAAGAACAATGGATGTTACCTTTATGTGCTTTTCCCACAAGAAAATACCTTTGAATCCACCTTAATTTGGATATTTATATACCTAAATTTCTCTAAAAGTTGGATTTAATGTACTCACGCTCAAAAGATATTTCGTGCTATCTTCAATGTAGAAGTTAGCAACCGATTAAGAAATCAAGGGTTGAAAACGTCAAATCTAAAAAAGGAGGAACAAGGCAAATGTTAAGAAGCATTCAAAAAGCATTCGATATAATCAAAGCCGAAGACGCAGAAACTGCCATCACCGTTCACACTATCCGAACTTGGTGTAAACAAGGCAAAATTAAGTGTCTGACAGCCGGCAACAAGGTTCTTGTTGATATGCAAAGCCTCTTAGATTATATCGCAATCAAAACAGACAATACGGAGGTATAAAATGGCATACTACAAAATCACAACAGACAAAAAAGGCAAATTAGTTGCCAAAATGCAAGCCTATGGAAAAAACTTGGAAACCGGAGAGAAAAAACTCTACACAAAACGTTTTTACAACGAAGATGGTTTAACGGAGGCAAAGTTTAAGAAATACTTGGACAAAGAGGCGATTGCTTTTGAGGAAGAACTCGAAAGAGCCTACCGAGAACACGATGTCTCCGTTAAAGCCGGAGTTTTGACCTTCCCTGAACTAATGGCGGAATGGAAAGAAACCATAAAAACAAACTTATCCATTTCCTATTACGAACGAGCCTGCGAAGTTGAGAAAAAGTTCAACGAATACTTAAAAGAAGTAAGACTCTATGACAAGCCTATTTCATCAATTACCGTTAGAGACGTTCAACTTTTTCTCAATTCGTTTGCATCTAAAAAATACAATCTAACATTGAAATTAACGGCAAAACTGAAAAATCCGTTGCCTAAAAAGGTAAATTTTCGTCAACTTGCAAGAGAAGGGATAATAGATCGTAATCGTTCGTATTATATGAATCACAACGATACTCATATCACGAAAGAAACTGCTCAGGCTATTTGCGAAAGATATAATCTCAATTATGATGATTACTTTGAAACGGTTAAAAACGAAAGGTCTTATGCCGTAGAAACCATAAAGGGCTACAGACGAGTTTTAAGAACGCTTTTTAACGAAGCGGTCAGATATGAGTGGATAGCAAAAAATCCCGTTTGTGGAACGAAAATCGGCGCAGGAAGCAGTAACACGTCTTTGCGAGCCATCCCCGAAAAAGAAGTGTTTTCGTTCAAAGAAGCCCAAGAATTTTTGTCAATGCTCGACGGGCTTTCGGATGATATTATCAATCAAAGAGTTTGTATCAAACTTATGCTTTTGACGGGTATAAGAAACGCCGAATTACACGGACTTCGTTGGAGTGACATTGATTTGGAAAATCATATACTGCACGTCCGCAGGAATAGGCTTGTCAGCCAACAATTCGGAGTGTATGAAAAAAGCCCGAAAACAAAAACGTCTTTAAGGGATATTCCTATGCCAGATAATCTTGTGGAAGATTTGAAGCGATATAAAGACTGGTTTAGACTTGCCGACGATAATTTCGATGAAAAGCAAGACGAGTATTATCTTGCGGTCGGACTCGATAGGCAGCCGTTATACCCGCATACTATAGGACATTGGCTCACTAAACTTGAAGCAAAGCACGGATTCAAACACGTTTCTTGTCACGGACTTAGGCATACATATTGCAGTTTGCTATTGTCGCAGAACGTACCTATTCAGACCGTGAGTAAATATATGGGACACAGCGATTCGACGGTAACACTCGAAGTTTACAGTCACTTTATTCCTGATACGCAAGAAAAAGCGGTATTTGCCCTTAATAACCTTACAAAATAGGCTTAAAAAGAAATTGGTATTAAATTGGTATTAACGATTATGGAGTTTTTTCTAAAACTTAAAATCAATATATGGGCGTAAAAATAGAAAAAACCACAATATCTTGTGGTTTTTTGGCGTCCGTGATTGGAGTCGAACCAACGGCGTTTCGCTTAGGAGTTTTGAGTTCCTTGCAAAATAGTGTCAAAAACGGCACTTTGATTGTAATTTTGGGCGTTTTACGCGCTATTTTCGCATTAAAATTGTCTTTTTTGACGATTATTCTGAAGGGCTTTTCACCTTTCAAAATAACTTCAATACCAAAATAATACCAATTTAATACCGATTTTTTCGAGAGCAACCATAAAAATTTTGCGTTATTGCACGTGTCTCAATCGTGTTCTGTTTTATCAAGAATACCTTTTATAGCGTATTATTACCGCCTGAACAGTCTATCCAATGCGGAACCTGCATTTGAATGTAGGCATAAGTTTTTGTTGTTCTTCTCAAAGGTTGAGAGTATAAACACGTAAAAACACCTACCGCCCTACCCAACAACAAAATCTTGTTCAAAGAGCTGTTTTTAATTGCAGATGACAAACTATTGTTTACCAAATCGCCACCGATAAACACTGCGATATGTTTCAAAGTCCCGCATTTTTTATTGTACTCTGCTATGGATTTTACTTGCATTTTGGAGAACAGCTCCATGCGCTTTTCGATTTCGGTATAAACACAATCAAGTATATTGTCTATACGATGGTTGCACAATACGGTTTCTCCATCACAAGAATCGAAACGACAATTATCATTGTGAACCACATCAAACTCACCACTTTCAGCCAATTTATCGGCAAAATCATTGATGGTGTGGGCCAATCTTTCATTGTCATTGTCAAAAACCGCAAGCGAAGGGATTGACTTAACATCATAGAATAAGCCATTTCCATCAACATTTTGCCCAACGATAATTCTGTTTGCTTCATTTGAGACAACAATAATTTCCATCAAAACTACTCCTTCAAATTTTGTAATCACTATTCAAAATTGCACAAAAATATTTTCAAAAAACCGACAGCTTGCCAATAGAATCATTCAACATGTCCGACATCAGCGTCCTCTATTCCATCATACTTCGCTCCAAAAATGACACTCGCACTAAGACCTTACCATTTAGTAAGGTCTTAGTACTTGCAATCATGGCATACAAACAAATAACCATGTTTTGGAACCTTACCATTTAGTAAGGTCTTAGTACCCATTTAGTAAGGTCTTAGTACCGATAAATTATCGGTTGTAGTATATAAATTTTAATACAGCAAACGGCAATTGTCAATACATGTTTGCAAACTTTCATTGTAAAACATCGTACAAGCTTACAAATAAATGTATGGAGATTTGATAGAATCAAAATCCGGGATGCTGCCACGCAAGACCACCATTTTTTTGAATGTTCCATAGCTCAAAACAAGACAAAACACATTGCCTTGCGTTATGGGAATATCTCCAATTCTATCCAAGCCGAACTTTGCCATAGACACATTGCGAATATACTTGAAAAACACCGATTCTTGCAAAGGCATATACCCTTCACTTTTTAAATATTTCACAAAATTGCGATACTCACAACGATAATCCTTATTTTCAGTGCAAAGATCATAAAACAACAAAATCACACCGTCTCTCATAGCATTTCGAAATCGCCTATCTTTATATCCATTTTCGTTGTCTCGCCAACCGATGCCAATACATCTCGACAATACAACTCTATTGCATCGGCAAGCAAATATTTCTTTCCTGAATACTTCACTTTTGTCTCACAAATTTCTATGAGCAGTTTTTTATATGCATAATCAAATTCACAATTCCTGTGTTCATAAACACACTGATCTACAAACACACGGAATGGCTCAACCAAATCGTATGTCAAATTCCAAAAGTTGTGTTGGCTGCAATGATGTATACCAAGTGCTGTCGAATAGCCGGAACTTGCAAGATATCTGCTTATCTTGGATGCCAAGATGGAATAACCATAATTTAATGCAGAATTTATCGAGCAATAAGTTTGCCGATTGAACTTGTCCCCAAACATTGCTCTAAAATATATCCTGGCGCTTATCGCTTCTCGATTTGTAACATCCCCTGTCTCGACATTGTTGGCATAGACAAGCAATTCTTTTGCTTCTTCTGATTTTCCTATTCTTCGCAACAAGCAACTGCTATTTAGTATTTTTTGTCTCACGATTGCAGCCCAAACATCATCCTTTTGTTGCGCATTCCAATTTGATTGTGAAATAATATGCCCGGCAGAAGATTGATTTGCTCTCAATGCGTGCATTTCGCCAATAGGCAATCTTTTTTCATCGCAGACAACGAGAGAGACGGTATTCTTTTGCAATTCCACAAGCAAAGCCGATGAAATCGACAAGTTTTGAGTGCCAATTATAACCGATGCAAGTTGTGAAATTGCAAATTCAAAAATACCATCCTCATTTTCAACGATCAACAGCCCGTCTTTCAGGGTTAGTTTCCCGCCCTTTTCAATTATCAATGTCCGAAATGCCGAGTTAATCGTCATCTTGCCCGTATTCGTTCCAGTCAAACAAACCTTCAACCGTAAGGGCTTTATAGCGCGGGAGATTGTAGGCAAATGGCAAACACAAGAACTTGACGGCATCTTTGCTGTATGAACGATGAATTTCAGCATCGTTTAGAGCAGCTGCCATTTTTTCATTTCCTTGCTTATTGAATCTTCTCGCGCAATACAAAATGTGCTTTTGCATGCAATAGTGATAAAGCGAAAAATAACTGTTTACGTTCTTGATATCCGATGCATATTCTGATACACGTGCCATCAATGCCAAATGAGCAACAGCATTCCTAAAAGTGTTTGTAGACCCGGCGCAGTAGCCTTCCAAGTTCTTCTTTATATATTCGCCGGGAATATGATCTATGGACTTGGGATCTCCGCCGTATTTCTTTATGTTTTCTTTTATTCGTTCAGTTGCACACTTTATATAACCTTTATCCAAATATTCTTCAGTAAGCGCAATATATTTGGTTCTATACGCTATTTGTTTTTTAGATTTCTTCCCTGCATCTGGATCATCTTTGAATGTTTCAATTGCCTCTATTCCTTTGCCTTCGACAATCATGTCGCGTTCAGTCATAGCAAAAGCAATCGAATACCTGCTGTTGACGTTCATCAAATTCTTCACAATTTGATAGAGGACATTGAGATACAAGCTCACACACGCTCTTGCCTGATTTCGCTCTTGCACACTGCGTTTACTTGCGACTTTTCGGCCACTATGACCGGTGCCGATTTCTGCATTGTTGACTTGTTCGAGCTCATCGATATTAAAATTGTATATTATGTCAACCAACTTTTCTATTTCGTCCTCGGCACTGATGTTGCGAACATCACAAACCGAACGATAATATCTCTCAATTTGTTTTGGGTCAACACGTTTTAGCACAAATTTGACGACTTCTTTATTCTTGCTTAACTTGGAAACGGTTGCCATATCAGAATAACGCGCAAGATAATTGAACTTTCGCGATTTAATAACATTGGTCACTATGAAGTTGCGCAGATTGTGGTCAGCATGTTTCACGTCTTTGCAATCGTCGAACAAATACTTGTCAACATACTCTTTCATATCCATGTCAACGTGTCTTTCGCTTATGCCCAAAACACGGATCGCATCCCTCAATGCTTGTCCATTATAAAAGTCCAATGCCTTTTTCATTCTAGACACACTGATAACTGTTTCCAGTTTTTTTACAATATATGCCGAATCGTAGAACATCACATACTGCTCTGTAAAATCATACGAGATATTTTGCTTGTGCATAACATCAAGAAAAGAAGCAATGTTTTCAAACAAATTGTGCAAGGTTGTTAGAAACACATTTATTTCTTTGCCATCTAGGAATTGCGTCAAATAATATGTCATATCGCAGAATGCATCGGCCTTTTCCCTCGCTGCATCGCCACCTTTAATATCTTTTGAGACTTGTTCGAAAGGAAGCATGGGTTGATCATCAACATTGTTTTTCGTGGAATAAAGCTTTATTGATTTGGCATCAAAATTGTTGATTCGATTAAATGCAATCCGCAAATCTTCTTTAATCCTGTTGGCTTCCTCAATGTACACATTCGTTTTTTCTTTTTCATTTGCACTACAGCGCAATTTATCTACGAGATCAACTATTCTCTCCGGAAACTGCACTGCATAGCGATAATATAAAACATAATCGCAAAAAGAATTCGCTCGAGAACGCAAATTTCTTTTACACTCAAAATCTATATCATATAACGATAGAAGTTGTTCGCGCAGTGATGTGATTGAAAATCCAAGATTTTTGTATTGCTTTAGAATCGCAAAATTAAAATATTCTCTTGACAATTCTTTTTTCTGTTCTTCGGTGCATCCATTGCCGTATAGAACATAACTTAAAAAGTTGATGTTAACTTTGCTGTTTTGAGCGTATTGTTTTTTGATTGTATCTGTTTTGTATTTAAAAGCATTTCTATAGATTAGATTTTTTCCCTTCTGATCAAGATTAAATTTCTTTGACGGAAACTTGACAATCGCCGATGTGGAATTGCACATATCATATCCATGAAACGAATCCGTTCTCATTACGGAAATAACATCTAACGCCTTTTTCAATGTTTCAAGATTCTCTTTCTCTCTTTCTTCTCTTTCCTGCTCTATTTGTTGCTCGCTTTTTTTATAGGGACTAGGTTCGGCATATTCAAAACCAAGATCAAATAAGTACATGCATCTACGAAGAACCCTTTTCAAGTTTTCATCAGTACGTGCTTTGTTAGACATATAATCAATAGGATTATCAATATTTTGCTCCGGATCCAAATTGTTGATTGCATAAACAATGTTGCCCATAACAAAAGAAAACGTTTTTTCTATGTCCATAATCTTGCTGACAACTTGTATATGAATATTGTCGTTGCTTGGTTTTCCAAAAACTATGGTTTCATATTTTTGATTGATGGCTTTTTTATGTTCTAAAACCCTGCGGGAATATTCTTGAGCCTCAGGAGACTGCTTTTTATTCCCGCAAAGAGGGTTGTTGATTGCTACGTGCAATTTGTTGTCGGCATTTGTTACAAAAATCTTTTCTTTGCCATATTGGGCATCAAACGCTTGTTCTTGTTTGCGCAAACTCTTCACATTGCCTTGCGCTATGTATTTCTCGCGCACAGCCTTGTCTCTTTCACCAAAAGATGTCATCAACAAATCACTGTCAATAACAAACGTTGATTTAACGCCAGCCATTTTTGCACATGACTTTTTTCTTCTCTTTTGTCTTTCCATAATTTTAGCCTCCGCCTTTTATTTTGTTTTGTTTTAATATAATCTTGTTTTTGCAAACCTCTCCAAATCTTTATCGTTGCCATTTAAAAGTTTGTCATGCCAGTCTTTATAAAAATCGCGTGTTTCATCGATAAAAATCTCGGCACTGTGACACAACGAATCAAGTTTGTTGCAAATGTACTCTTTGTTTATATCCGTAAGTGCCTTACACACTGCAATTTCCGCAAATAATTGCGGTGCAAAAGTGATATTACGTTTTTCAGCTTCTTCAGCGATCAAAAGCATCCTTTTCGCACATTCTTTTTTCCCAAGTTTCACACGAATAAGTGCAAGATTGAACAATGTTAGACCTTGCGGCAAAATATCAATGTCATTGTCATTTTTTTTGCGATCATGATTTTTTTCCCATTCTTTGCACTTTTTTAATATTTTTTCTACGATTTTTTGCTCTCCATTACGTACCGCTGAAACTCCTATTCTAGACAGATGGTAGAACAAGAAATCGCTAGTTGTAGAATCAATGTCTTCCCACGAATCCACTTTTGCACTTTTTGCAAAATATTCAAGTGCTTGATTGATATTACCGCAATCCGCTTCCAAGTCTGCACGATATTGGTATTGACGGTTTTTTTCGTTCCCTGCACTCAGTGTCTTTATCGCCTTTTCCGAAAGGCATCGCACCTCATCGTAATCGATAAGCTCCATATTGAACGCAGAAAGCTTGACTTGCATGTGTGTTCCATACAGTTTGCCTAGTTCCTCCCGAGCATATATACCATCGCGTTCTAGTTGCTTTTCGGCTTCTACACAGTTGGCATCGGCATTAAAAACATCAAAAGAATAATTCTGAAATAAAACTAGCCGATTGTTATATATGCTATTCAATTCCGCCTTTTCCTTCGTGTCAGGCAACGAGTTTATTCGTTTTTTGCATTTGTTCAGATATTCTTTCTGTTTGCGTTGATTGCCTTGATGACTATAAACTGTAACCCTAAACAAATACAGACTAGCATGGATTTCATCCAATACATCTTTTTGTTCCCGATTCAACCCTTGGGATAATTTTTCAATATCACTGATAATATCGCAAGCGTTGTCTATGAGACGATTTGAATCATTAAATTTTCTTTCAGTGGTCACATATCGTCTTAGTTTTTCATTGAAACCATCAAATGCTTTTTTCAAACTTTGCGGATTTTCCTTAAATACAGCCGTTAACCAGTTCACATTTTCTTGCCAGATTGCAGAATTTTTTACCCTTTCACACAGCAAATTCAAAACGCTGTCATATCCACGCTCTTTTCTTAATATATACAACTCGGAATCTTGCAACTCATCGCCCAGTATGTATATTATTGGTTTACCATCATTAAATACCTTGGTCGCGCGCCCGAAATCAACATATGTATGCGTAAAATAATAATAAGAAATGTAATCACTGACAACCAACGGGGCGTATGTTTTGTCATCTTCAAATTTGATATTTACTTTGCAATTTTTTATAGCTGGAATTCTTATCTTCGCGTTATCAACAGCTTCTTCAATCCTTGAATAATCATCCGCACCAATCATCGATTTATGCTCGTCATTTAATTTTTCAGTATCGCGTCTTTTGCCTATGATAATGTTTAAACAAATATCTTCTTTGTTTTCCAAAGCCAATCTCTGGAGTACGAATGCAACTCCTCCGGATAAAATATTTAAATATGTTTTATTGGAATCTTTTATGCGTGCTTTATCTTTGTTGCTAAAAATACAAAATTTTGCATTGCCTTTTTCCAGTTTTTCAAACAAATCCGCCAAAACATCTGGGAGAACATCCGGATATTTTTGTCTATTCGTCACTGAATGATTGATACGCTTGAAAATCTCATCCGTAGTACAATCATTCCAATCATGAATATGCTTTTTCCAACATTCTACAATAATGTTTTTAAGATCTCCGGCAGACAAATTTGATTCTGTTAACCACCCGCCAACAATGCATTCCGGAGATTTTTCCTCTTTCAAATCAGACTTGAAATTGCCACTTTCATCTAAATATAGTTTGTATTCTTTCACACTTTTCCTCCTTTATAACTGAAAAATTATTATTAGTTACAATGTATAACAGTTTCACAATTTTGTCAATAATGCGCACATTCCATTATCCGTTAGTAATTATATATACTATTATTTTACATCTACGGCGAGTGGCTCTTTTGTCGTTACGACATATCCGCTTTGGTTTGCCATATCTCCAAGCGACCTTGTGAGAGAAGGTCAAATCCTTGAACGTTGCGTAGGCAGAATGAACTATGACCAAAAGTTTGTACGAGAAGAATCCCTTATTTTCTTTATCCGCACGAAAGACTCCCGAACACTCCGCTTGTAACAGTGGAGTACTCGCCTTCTCGCAAGAAAATACTTCAATGTTACGGAAAGAACGACAGCACCCCAAACGACAATATCCTTGAGTTTGTCAACAAAAAGTGGCTGCCGTTTGCAAATAAACAACTCAAAAAAATTGCTGCATAAAGGAGAAAACACTATGGCAAATTATTACAGAATCACCGCATATCACAAAGAAAAAGACATCTCAATCATTATGGATTCCTACGGGCTCTTTGAAAAGAAATGGCAGTTTTCTGCCGACCTAATTCGCCGTGGCTTTGACATAATCGAAGTATTGTCGCAAAACGAGCCTATTCAGACCGTCAGCAAATATCTCGGGCATAGCGATTCGACGGTAACGCTCGAAGTTTACAGTCACTTTATCCCGGACACGCAAGAAAAAGCGGTATTTGCCCTTAATAACCTTACAAAATAGGCTTAAAAAGAAATTGGTATTAAATTGGTATTAACGATTTTTGTGTTTTTTCTAAAACTCAAAATCAATATATTGACGTAAAAATAGAAAAAACCACAATATCTTGTGGTTTTTTGGCGTCCGTGATTGGAGTCGAACCAACGGCGTTTCGCTTAGGAGGCGAACCCTCTATCCTACTGAGGTACACGGACAAATATGAAATTTAGTGCGCGATGTAAAAGTTGGTAAATGCGAAAAATAATACCGATTTTAATACCAATCACGCATTTAGCAGCCATTAACCGCAATATGTTGCTGTAATCCGCCCCGAAAACACAATATATGGTGTTTTTCTGTGGATAAGGTCCAGCCTTAGGAGGGGTTTATTATATCCATTTAACTACGGAAGCGTTTTATAAGTTGCAAAAAAGATTTTATCGTTTTGCAACTTGTTTGTCAAGGAATCGACCGGCGAAAAGTCTTTGTCGGATTTCTTATTTCAGATAAATGGACGC
>UMAI01020356.1_pt1 | contig 21492 bp, 16 predicted proteins | sample 1963701 | NCBI WGS metagenome assembly UMAI01 (sample SAMEA4835915, study PRJEB28245) | human gut metagenome | biome: gut microbiome; material: fecal sample | place: Denmark | collected 2008
TTAAAAAGAGACAAAATAATATTATTTTTTATTAAAAATAACCAATTTTTATAAATTTTAAAAAGAAAAGGCTAGTTAAACTAGCCAATTATATTAAATAAGCTGCACCAATTATTCCAGCATCGTTTCCTAATTTAGCGCATTTAATTTCAACTTTAGGAGTATTTTTAAAGCCATAATATTCTTTTTCAAGCAATGGAATTAATCTAGACAAAATGTAGTCTTCTTGAGCTGATATTCCACCACCTAATATAATCAATTCAGGTCTAAATATATTACAATAATTAAGTATACCTTCTTTCAAATAATTGATATAGTTATCAAGGGCTTTGATAGCAACTTCATCGCCTTGTTTAGCATATTCAAATATATACTTACCATTAATTAAATTTAAATCTTTTAATTCGGTCCACAATTTGGATTGCTTATTTTGACTAACAAGTTTTTTAGTATCTTTAATCAAAGCACTAGTTGAGGCATAAGCTTCTAGGCAACCTTTACGTCCACAAGTGCATCTTCTACCATTTACTTTGATAATTGCATGGCCTAATTCCGCACCTTTGCCTTCATTTCCTTCATAAAGTTTACCATTTAAAACTATTCCGCCACCAACTCCAGTGCCTAAAGTTAACATAATTACGTTTTTATAGCCTAAACCACAACCAAATTTAACTTCACCAAGTGTTGCAGCATTAGCATCATTTGTTATTTTGCACTTTATGTTTGTTATTTTTTCGATTATTTCCACAACTGGAAGATTTTCCCATTTAAGATTATTCGAATAATCGCAGACACCTGTGCTTGAATTAATTGAACCTGGGCATCCTATGCCAATACCTAAAATATCATCTTTAGATACATTATTAGTTTTGATTAAATCATTAACTTTATTTGCCAACAATTCAATCATTTCTTCTTGAGAATTATTAGTTGTAACTTTTAATACATCTCTAAAAGCTATATTGCCATTTTCATCGACAATACCAATTTTAAAAGACATACCACCTATATCAATTCCAATACGATATTTACTCATTTTATTTCTCCACACAAGTTAAAATATATTTTCCATTTCCTTCAATCGAGCACTTTTGCTTTGCACTGATGAAGAAAGAGTCATATTTTCCATATTTGATTCCGTTAATTGTACCAGCACCATCTAAGAATGTTATAGAAACAAATGAATCTTCATCATAAATTTCTTTATCCATGACAGCATCTTTTAAATATGTAGTAAAGTATTTGCACTTTCCTAAATAATCATTTGATTTATTTTCAAAATTGTACTTATTCGTGTCAATTACATTTAAAGCTTTTTCGATATGTAATGGTCTAGTTTTGCCATCAGCCCCTACTCTATTGTAGTCATATAATCTATATGTCAAATTAGAGTTTTGTTGAATCTCGATGACACTAACTCCTTTGCCAATAGCGTGGATAGTACCAGATTTAATAAAGAAACAGTCACCTTTTTTAACTTTAAAGAAGTTTAAATGCTCCAAAATTGTTCCTTTATTTAAATAATCTTTAACATTTTCTATTGTTTCGTCTTCTTTAAATCCAACGTACAAACCAGCGCCTTCTTCAGCATCAATTACATACCACATTTCTGTTTTGCCATAACTATTTTCATATTTTAAAGCATAATCATCGCTTGGATGAACTTGAACTGAAAGATTTTCTTTAGCATCGATTAATTTAATTAAGACTGGAAAGAATGAAAATTCTTTTAAATTTATTCCTAACTCTTCTTTTGTAACAACATCTTTAAGGAGTTTTACTTGACCATCTATATTAACTTTCGTTGGACCATCTTGATGAAAAGATAGTTCCCAAGATTCAGATATCTTATCTAAATCACTTTGACGGTATTCTTTTAATTTTGTACCACCCCAAATATAGTCTTTTAAGGCAGGAATTAGTTTGTAAATTGACATATTCATTCTCCTTTTAATAATTCTGTAATAAGAGGGGCTGTTTTACCTTCTTTATCTAATGATAAGAAGCAATATATTTTATCATCTCTAATAACAAACATTTGTCCCCACATACCTGAACCATGTCTTAAATTGCTGTTTCTATTGATCCAAATAGAGTAGCCATAACCAGTATTTTCATCGACTATTACTTTTACTTTTTTAGCCTCATCTATATATTTTTTGGAAACTATAACTTTATCTTTGTACTTTCCATCATACATAAAAATCGAAGCTATTTTACAAACGTCAATCGAGTTTAAAAATACACCTGTAGCTCCCATTTGATAACCCATTGGACAATATTGAAAATCGTAATTTTTAATTTCTAACGGTTTAAAAATATTTTCTTCAATGAACTTATCTAAAGAAACACCACTTATTTTACCAACTAACCTTCCTAAAAGATAGTAGTTAGAGTCACTATAAACAAAATGTTTTTTATCTTTGTAATATAATCCTCTATCAAAAATTATTTTTAAGTAATCATCAGAAGGAAAAGTTTTAGGATCTTCAGCATCAATATCCAAAAATCCCCGTTCTATTCCCGTAACTTGCATTAAAACATCTTCAACTGTTGTACCGCTATATGAAGAGGCATTTTCGTATTCATCGATAAAAAATTTTGAAATATCATCTTTAATATTTAGTTTTCCTTGATCAATCAATATTCCAATACATAGCGAAACGATATTTTTTGTTAACGAGTATAAATTAGAAATTTTAGAGTTTGTAACTTCAAAATAATCATAGTTATAATTATCAAAAACACAGCAATTATATACTTCTTTTATCTCTGAAGCTAACTTTTTAAATTTTAATGAATCCATATCGTTTTTACCTCAAATGGCTTAAATTCTAAAACATCTCCAGCAATTTGATTGTCAAGTGGTTCTTCTAAGAAATTAACTAGAGTTAAGTGTTTATTTCTTAAACTTGTTTTTGTTAAATCAAATTTAACATTTTTACCATTTCTTTCATAAAGTCTAACAATTAAACCATCGTCTTTATATTTTTTCTTATAGCAAGAATATTCTATTAATTCGTTATTGAGTATCAAAGGATTCTTTAGCATTACTTCTTTTGAACTCATGACAAAATCGCTATTAAAAATATAAGCGACTTTATCAACTTTAGCTTTGTTATCATCACCATCATGAATATATAATGCATATTCATATGTGTGATGACCATAGTCACCTTCCTTACACGGATAATTTGTCGATCTTAAAAGCGTTAATTCTAAGTTATTATCTTTGACATAATATCCATTTTTTGCTTTGTTAATTAGTGCTACCCCTACTTTTTTATCATTTATATCAACGTATTGTTGAGCACAGATTTCATATTGTGCCTTGTGAACCAAAGTATCGTTTTTTCTTGACCTATTAATCTTACCAAATTGAATGTCACATACAGCTTTGTTAGTTTTAATTGATAAATCAAAGTTACTCTTTAGCATATAACCCACATTATGCCAATCAACTTCGTGTTTAAATCTAATCAAATTACTATCATCTATTATAATTGTTTCGACCACTGTACTTTCTTTAAATGAATATTTAGAAATTACTTCATAAAGATTATCATATTTATAAATCTCTCTTTCAGTTAGTTTCATTATAACTTCATCTTGATTTCTGTAATTTTCTTTAAAAGTCCAAGCATCTCCATGGTCTCTTAAAACTATTAGTTTATTTCCGTTATTTAATAGTATATTTTTGTTTGTCTTCTTATAAATTATTTCATCTATATAACCTAACTGATTAAACTTAATCTCAAACAAGTTAGTATTAATAATATTTGAATTATAAATTTCTTTGTTTGAGTATTCTTTATAATCATTTGTCCAAGAATTTGGATTTAAATTATAAAGATAATAACTATCGTTATATTTTATAAGCTTATTTGCTTTGTAAGATAAGTGATTATATAAATAATAACCAGGTTTATAATCACAACAATATGTTTTAATAGCTTTTTTAAATATTTGATTTAATTTCTTATCAATATTTTCATATTCTATTTTTGATTCTTCATAAACCCTTTTAATCGATGAACCTGGAAGAATATCGTGAAATTCTAATAGTAAAACTCTTCTATATAGTTCATTTATTTCATCTTCAAATCTATTTATTCCTTTAGCTGACAAAATATATTCCAACCGTTTTATTTTTTCACTTATATATCGATCATATTGCTTATTTAACGATTGAGACGTATATGTTCCACAGTGGTTTTCTAAATAAATTTCACCTTTATATATCGGTAATGATTCTTTATGCTTTTCCAAATTTACAAAATATGAATCAACAGATTTATTCGATTCAACTTTATTTAGACCTAAAGTACCATTTAGTCTATGAAGCTTTTCAACATGCTCTTCCCCTGGTCCACCACCACCATCACCGATTCCATATATCATTAAAGAATCGTATTTCATTTCTGACTTTGAAACGTGACTCATAGCATCATAAATAGATTTTGGACTTGCTTCAGAGTTGTAAGTACCTTCTGGCGGAATATGAGCTATAACTTTGCTTTTGTCGATTCCTTCCCATATAAAGTGGTGATACGGAAAATTGTTAAATCTATTTCGAGCAGTCTTGATAGTCATAAAATATTTCATACCACCCTGCTTAATTAATTGCGGTAAGTTTCCGTTATAACCAAATGTATCAGGTAGCCATAAATTATTAACGTAATGACCAAAGTTCTCTAAGTAATACTTTTGACCATAAAGCATTTGTCGAGCTAACTGTTCCTCACCTGAAACATTGGTATCAAACTCAACAAATGCTCCACCAACTAATTCAATTCTTCCAGACTTTTCGTAAGATTTTAACTTTTCAAACATCAGAGGAGATTGTTCTTTTAACCACTCAATTTGTTGTGGTTGTGATATTACATAGTGGAAATTATTATACTTTTCAATGAGATAATAAACGTTAGTCATTGTTCTAACAATTTTTCTTTTTGACTCTCTAATTGGCCATAACCATGCTAAGTCTAAATGAGCGTGTCCAACACCATAAAAAGTTGGTAGTTTTTCAATATTTTTAGTTTTAACACTAAACAAATCTGAAATTATTTTTAAAGCTTTTTCTTCCTTGTCTTTTACGTCAAACCAGAATAAATCTCTAATTGCTATAACACCATTATAAAGAGTGTCAAAATAATTGTTTTTAAATTCCATTATCTCTAATAGTTTTAATAAAAAATCAAAATCATAGCAGATTTTTTCCATGACAAAATCTTTTTTTACTAAGCTTATATATTCAACTTTCCCATCATTTTGTATATTGCCAAAAAGATCGTTATATCCACAGTCGAAATACAAGTCTATTTTATTATCTTCTACTAAACCTTTTAATGGATAATACGTTTTTCCTGGTTCTCCTAGAGCTCTATCAAAAACGCTAGATTTATTCGTGAAGCCTTTTACTGGTGCTCCGTTTTTATCGACAAGTAGAGCTTCTCCATTTATATCAAAAGCCAAATATGCCTCATCAATATTCACATCACAAGTTCCTGTGACATGAAACCAAGCACAATCGAATAGTTCTTTTCCAAAAGGTTTATTTTTGGCCAATTTTTTGAATTCCATCTTTTTCATTTTTGAAAAAGTAATCGGCTCTTTAGAACAAAGTACTTCATAATCTAAATCTCTTATTTTAGTATAAACAAGAGGTAACATTATGCAGTTATAAATATTTCTACTATCAATTATTGCTTCTTTTGTTGCAGCATAATTTGGCTTAAATCTCATATGTAAAACTCCAAATTTATTTGTTTAAACTATCTTTCATTGATAATAAAGCGTATATTTCTGCTGAAGCACAAACATCCATTACATCTTTATTTTCATCGCTAGTTAAACCATATTGCCATCCACTGACCCAGTTGACTGGTAAATAGTTGTCGTATAAATAGTTGTTATAGGCAAAGTCGATGCTCTTTTGAATCAAAGCTAAATATTCACTTGCTGAATCATCGACTAATAACAAATCATAATACCCTTGGAACAAGGTTAAGTTAAACCAAATAGTTGTTCCTAATGGGAATTGATAATAACCATTTAAAACTTCATCATCACCAAAATATTCAAATGAAGCTTTCATTGACTTTTTGGCTTGATTTAAATACTTCTCATCCTTTGTTGCTTCATATAAGTATGCTCCACCTGAAATCATTGTTCCAGTGTTATATGTATAAGCTGTTGTATCTAACGAACCATGAGAAGTTGTTACACCACCAGATTTTTCAGTACCGATCATATCACCATATAAATCGTTACTCATCTTAAATGTCTTTAGCCCAAAATCGTAAACATCTTTAGCCCATTGTAAATATGTTCTTCCATTAACAACTTTATCAGGATTGATCTTTGATAATCTAACTAAAGTAGAGATAATTGGACCATTGCTACAAGCGTGTTTACTTAAGTAATCTGGGCCCCAATAAATACCGCCCCATTCAGCACCTGTATCTGAATTGATAGATGAGTCCCAACCAGTTAAACAATATTCGATTGTTTCTTCGCACTTTGTAAGTAACGATTCATCGTTTAATGTTTCATATGCGTTTAAAAACTCTCTAGCAATCCACATATTATCATCATAGACGTCGGCCATATAGCCGCTTGATGCCATATCGATATCGATACCTCTTTTAACGGCGTAAGCTCGATAATCTGTTCTTCTTTCGTGATAATATTCTAGGCCTTCTAAAACAGTGTTAAGCTTTCTTTTTAATTCAGCATCATTAGGGTTATTTTTTACTAACTTAATATATAAAGATAAAATACTTGTAAAGTGCCATACTGATGCAATTTCTTCTGTATCATCTTTGTAAGGATAGTAATTTATTGCACCGTTAAGTTCTTCATCATAATAATTTTTCCACATTTGGTCAGCGATGACTTTAGAACGTAGATTGTTTCTTTCTGCTGAGGTTAAATTATCTTTTGGATTATCTAAAATAGTTCCAGCTTTGATAACTTCAGTAGTAGTCGATGAACAACCTACCATACAAAATGTCATAACACCAGCTGTAAGAACTTTTGCGAGCTTCTTCTTCATTATTCAATGCCTCCATTAATAATATTTTTTGATTTTAAAATCAAATAAGAAAATAGCGAATTAGACCATGCAAACCAAGAACGAGTAAATTCACTTTGATCGTCTTTGTTTACACCTTCATGAGTGTAATAAGTATCGTTATCGCTATTCATAACCATTTTTATGATTCTTATAACATCTTCATTGTTGCCACTTGTCAAAGCTTCTAATACGATTCCCATATGCCACACATAACCTTTTGGAGTGTGTGGTGAACCAATTCCTTTAAGAACTTTACCCTCAAAATAGTAAGGATTATCGAAACTCAAGCAATATTTTCTTGTATTTTTATATATAGCTGAATTCTTATCTTCATATTCAAAGTAAGGAATTGATAATAAGCTTGGAACATTTGCATCATCCATTAATAAATAGTTACCTAAGCCATCAACTTCGTAAGCGTATACTTCACCATATTTTTCGTGATTTATAATGCCGTATTGCTTAATTCCATTATCTACTTCAATAGCAAGATCAGAAGCAACTTTAGCTAAATCATCTTCACCGATAACTTTAAGCAATTCAGTAGCTCTTTTAAGTGCTACGACAGCAAACATGTTACCAGGAATAAAATATCCATATTTACAAGCGTCATCGCTTGGTCTATATCCACTCCAAATCATTCCTGTATATTTAATATCGCCACCATGACCGTGATTTAGAATATTAAATCCATCTCTTTCACCTTCTCTATAGTGGTAATAATCACTTAGTTCGTGATGTTTTTGTTCTTTTTTAAAAACATCAATTATAATTTTACAAGTTTTAACAAATTCAGAATCAAGAATTTCTTTGCGGCCAGTCACTTTATATAATTTGTAAATTAACCATATTGGATAACATAAAGAATCTATTTCAAATTTTCTTTCCCAAGTATATGGAGTTCTTTCGCCTTCATCTTGTGTGTGACCATGACCATTTGGATCTCTATTAAACGAATTTGCATATGGATCGATAGAAATATAGAAGAATTGTCGTTTTATTAAACCTTTTATAAGATTAAATACATCTTCATCTTCTTTTGCAAATTCAATATATTGAAGGACAGAAGCGCTTGAATCTCTAAGCCACATAGCAGGTATATCACCAGTAAGCATATAGACACTTCCATCGTCTAAATATTCTATAGTAGTATCGAGAGTGTTATAAAAACAATTTTCGAATAACTTTCTTAATTTATCAGACTTAATCGTTTCTTCAAATGAAGCGATTGTCTCTTTCATTTTTTCATACATCGTTTTATTCACTCTCTTTCTTTTTTGCCTTTTTCTTCTTATCTAACGCGACAATTAAGAAAATACCTCCAGCAACTATAACAGCAGGTACAGCAAAAGCTATGACATAAAGTGGAGTGAAGTTAGTTACTGTTGTAGTTTTAGTATATTCACTACCAAATGATGGTTTTTCATAATTTGCTTTACCAGTAACGTATTCATCATATGTTCCCTTATATAAGAAAGCAGTATCTGTATTGTTATTTAAAATAACTAATAAGCCACCTTCAAAGTCTTGGAAGACATCCTTTCCAACAACATATTCATCGCTTAATGGCGAACCATAATTGCTATAATTGCCACTCTTATTCCACATCATCATTGAATTATTAGCTAATAAGAATACTTCGTCAGCACTTTGGTTATAAACTAGGGCTGCAACATTTGTACGTGTTCCTTCCCATGGGTTAGCAGTTGAATCACCTAAGATAAATTGTTGAGCGATAACACCATTCCAGTTACCACTGACATTTGATTCTTTAAAACCGACAAAGAAGTTATTGTTTAATAAAGTTTTATATTTATTTTTAAACTTTCTAGCCACTTTAGATTCGTTTTCTAAAGTTATTTCAAATGATCCAGCTACATCGTTTAAATAGTAGTTGAAATCATCCATATCGTATTCATTTAAATTTTTATATATTCTTGCTGGTTCATAATCGTATAAGTATTCACCGTTAACAAGAGTGCAAACAATTGAACCGTGAGCGTATACTTTAACAATACGACTATTATCCTCGCTAGCATATTCATTTACAAATGAACCATATCTTGAATCGACGTATGGTGTAGCTTTTGCAATAAAGTTTTTGTTGACTGGATCATAGACAAAACCTGAACGATATGTAAGTGTTCCATCTTCATCAACTAAGAATCCACTTTCAAATGTTTGGAATGTAACTTGTTGCGGTTCTGTTGTACCAGGTAAAGTAATGTTATCTGTCATTTTATTGCTTGTTGGATAACCTAAGTTATTTTTGTTTTCATCCCAATACTTAGCTTCAGCATTATTGACAACAAAAGCTTGACCTTCAGTTTCATTATCTGTCAAACGATAATTGAAGAAGATAAATGACATGCCATATCTATTACCACCAAACGAGAATGTGCCATCACCCCATGAAAAATCTTGAACTATGTAGCCATCCCAACATTTAACATCAGAACTACCAATGCCTAATATAATTCCTTTGTTATAAAATTCTGTATAAATAGCCTTCATTCTTTCAACGATTAAAGGCTTAACTGTTTCAGCATCATTAAGAGGTCTAGCAAAGTCATCGTTACCTGATGTAGCAAATGAATCTGCAACATAGTTTAATAAATCAGCTAGAGGTAAAACTTTTAAGTTTCCATCAGCATCAATTTGTCTACCAGCATGATTTTTTATAGTGTAGCTTCTACCATTTGGATTAATTGTTAAAGAACAATAACCCATAGTATAGTTTTGATAGTAGGTTCCATCTATAGTAATTATTCCACCAACTTTGTTACCAAATTCACTTGGAAGGTCTTCGTTTGAACTGAAATAATTATTTAAGCTACTTTCTGATGTATCGACAGCTCTTTTGACAACTGCAACTTTTTCAGGCTGATAATTTAAAGCACTAAAACTTGCTAGTGAAACAATACCACCTGTTAAAAGGCATAACGAAATTAGAAGATTCTTTTTTTTCATAGTTGCTATCCTTTCTATTTAATTCCGGTATAAGTCGTTTGTTTTAAGAAATACTTTTGAGTAAATATAAACAAAATAATAACAGGGACAATACTTAATAATGATCCTGCCATCATTTCACCTGTTGAAGATGAAGTTTGGAATTCTTGTAAAGCTTGACCTAAAGTAAATTTAGATTCGCTAAAGAGAACTAAAGATGGCCATAAATATGAACTCCAAGTTGAAACGAACGTAAATAATCCTAAAGTCATAATTCCAGGCAAAGCCATTTTGAAATAAATGAAGAATACCCTTATACCATTAGCACCATCTATTTTAGCGGCATCACCTATTTCATCAGAAAGATTGGTGAAAAATTGTCTTAAAAACATTATTCCATAAATTGAGACAGCGTTTGGCAATATGACAGCGAATAATGAATTATATAAACCTGGACCTAAGTCGTTTCCAAAGATGTCTTTCGGGAAGAACGGAATTGATGTAGTAACAATAAATTGTGGGATTAAAGTAATAATTCCAGGTAACATCATGGAAATTAGCATTACTTTATATAAAATTCCTTTACCGTAGAAATCGAATTTTGCAAAGACATAAGCTGCCATAGAGCAAAATAACAATTGTAATATAATTTCGGCAAAAGCTATAAAGAGTGTATTAAAGATATAGACACCCCAGTTATTTTTAAATAAAGATGCCCAGTTTTCAAAGGTAAAGTGGCCATAATAGAACTTAAAGCCTTGTCCTTCTAAATCAAATCTACTTGTTAAAGAAGCAATAACTGACCAAATAAATGGAGTCATCATTAATATTGCTAATAATGTTAAAACAACAATTAAGACAATTTGTCCGACAGAAAGTCTTGGTTTAATTCTTAAATTAGTGTGTCTTTTCCCAGCTTGCATACTTTTTTGCATACTTGTCCTTTCCGTGATTAAACAATTTCTTTTGATTGTTGTTTTCTCTGACAAATAGTTGTGTAATCACTGTAACAACCATTATGAAGAAGAAGAGGACAACAGACATTGCACTGCCATAACCAAATCTTAATTCTTTAGCACTTAAATAAATTTCAACAACTGGAGATATAGCTTTGTCATTGTTATATAAACCTAATAAGTAGATAACATCAAACAATTGGAAACTACCTATTAACGTCGTCGTAAAGATAAAGTACGTTGAAGATCTAAGTAATGGTACTGTAACGTGGAGAAATTGTTGGAATTTATTAGCACCGTCAATATCTGCTGCTTCATATACTTTTGGATCAATACCAGTCATAGCAGCAAGATATATGAGCATGTTTCCACCTAAGCAGCCATATAAGGAAATAGCAATAATTACAACCATGGCCATATAGCCGCTATCTAAGACAATGCTTGTTGAACTAATAAGCGACTTCCAAACGAAGATCATAGCTGCACCACTTGTTAGGGATGGAATGTAATAAATTACTTTTAAATAGTTATGTTTTAACTTAATTTTTGATATTAAGAAAGCAATTATCAAACTTGATATAATTGAAAGAGGTACGTAAAACACAGCAAATATCGCTACGTTTTTCATGGAATTCATGAAATACTTATCTTCAAGAATATTTTTAAAGTTATCGAATGAAAATTTTGTAAATTCAACGCCATTATAATCTGTAAAAGATAATACTAAAGACATTACAAATGGAGCTACAGTAAAAACGATAAACAAAATTAACGCAGGTGCTAAAAACGCATAAGCAATTAAAGAGTCATTTCTCTTTTTATGGCTAGGAAGTGCAAAAGCTTTTTTATTCACTTCATTATTTATTTTTTTCATAATTAATATCTACTGATAATCTTATCTGTTTCAACTTGTAATTCGTTGATTAAATCATCAACTGAACCACTATAACTACCTTTGTAGTATTCTTTAACATATTTGTTATAAACGTTAATTTGAATGTTTAAGAATCCTGGAACAGAAGGTCTTGTTTCATATTGATCAGCATAGCTTGCTGCAGATTTCAAGACGTTTGTATTTTGAATCCATTCATCAGAATAAAGTGATTTTAAAGCTGGTAAAGTATTAGAAGCTTTACTCCATTCAAGAGCTGTTTCTTCGTTGCAAAGCCAAGATTTGATAAAGTTCCATGAAGTTTCCTTTTTCTTTTCCCAAGCTTCTGTTCTATATTTCTTAATTGGTTGAGGAATAGCCATACCAAAGCCACCAATCATACCACCATTTTTACCTTTTTCACCGCTATATTTTGGTTGAGGCATAAATTTATAGTTGAGATCTGGAGCATAAGTTTTTAAGTAAGATGAGAAATAAACTGGTTGATTTAACATAGCTAATCTATTTCTAATAAAAGCATCCTTACCATTGTAATCGTTGTTGCAAACATCACCAGCTCCGAAGTTCTTAAAGAAGTCTAAAACATCTCTTACTTCTTGAGTATCGTAATTTAATTTGCCATCTTTTTCAAAGTTATCTGTCGTTCCAGTAGAAACGATATATTTAAAGAAGTGTTCATGTAAATCATCAGCGCTATAACCTGCTGGATTGAAACCAGATGAACTCTTATTTGTGACAGCATGTGCGACAGTTTTTACATCGTCCCACGTCCAGTCTTCTTTGACTAATGCAGCAACGCTTGGATCAGTAATTAAATCCATATTTACATAAATTCCCCAAATATCCAAGTCAAGAGGAATGCCATATTGCTTATTGTCATAATTCAATTCGTTATATGCTTGTTCTTGGAATAAATCAGCTGTAATACCATCGCGTAGCATCATGTCATCGATAGAAGTTAAATAGCCTTCAACAGCGTATGTTGGAGTGTTAAATCTATCCCAAATAACGACATCTGGTTGCTTGTTGACAAGTAAAGCACTAGCTAATGCTGTTTCAAACTCTGCTTTAATTGTGACTTTAACTTCGATATCGTCGTGTTTGGAATTATAGTCATCAATAAACTTTTTTAAGTTTTCAGCATCGTGTTGAACCCATTGGCCACCAGCCCACAATGTTATTACTTCTTTTTTGGAAGAAGTGTTTCCTCCACAACTTGATAGCGCTACCAATGCAACGCTTGCTAATGCTGTTAATAATCCGAATTTTTTCATTATTATTACCTCTTTCTCGATTAAAAATCGATTTTTATCTTTGTCTATTTATAGACAAAAGACGTGATATGTTTTTTTACAACTTAAATATAACATAAGTTGCCAATTTATTAACTATAAAGACGAAATATATTACATTTTTATGCCAAATATACTTTATTATATACAAAGTCCAAAAATGTTAAAAATTGCCCATTTTTCATGGAATAAAAGCGCTTTACCAATTATAATTATAATGTAAAAAAGACGGGAGGTCATATTTGATATGTCAAATGTTAGACTAGTAAATATTAACAAGATTTATCCAAATAATGTGCAAGCAGTATTTGACTTTAATTTAGAGATAAACGATAAAGAGTTTATAGCTTTTGTCGGTCCATCTGGATGTGGTAAAACTACCACTTTAAGAATGATTGCTGGATTAGAAGAAATTACAAGCGGTATGTTATTTATCGACGGAAAACTTTGTAATGATGTTGCACCTAAAAATAGACATATTGCTATGGTTTTCCAAAGCTACGCTCTTTATCCTCACATGAATGTTTTCGACAATATGGCTTTTGGATTAAAGATGCGCAAAGTTCCTGTTCCAAAACTTGATAAAAATGGCAACCCAATCAAAGCCATCGATAAAAAATCTATCAAAAAATATCAAAAGCAATTAAGAACATTCGAATCACAGTTAGAAATTGCTAAAGAAAGTGCTCCAGAAAGCATTGAAGAAATTCAAAGAAACATCGATGCTACTAACGAAAAAATCAAATACTACAGCGAAAATGAAGTTGAAGTTCAAAAATTTGTCCGCAGATCAAAAGCTGAGATAAACGATAGAGTCTTCAAAGCTGCTAAAATATTACAACTTGAAAAATATCTCGATAGAAAACCTGACGCTCTTTCCGGTGGTCAAAGACAACGTGTCGCTTTAGGAAGAGCTATTGTTAGAAACGCTAAAGTTTTCTTAATGGATGAACCTCTTTCAAACTTAGATGCAAAACTCAGAGTTCAAATGAGAACTGAAATTATTAAACTTCACCAACAAATGAACGCTATTACAATCTACGTAACCCACGACCAAACTGAAGCTATGACAATGGCTGATAGAATTGTTGTTATGAAAGATGGATATATTCAACAAATCGGTGCACCAAAAGAAATATATGATCATCCAGCTAACAAGTTTGTTGCAGGATTCATCGGTTCACCTGTCATGAATTTCTTTGAAGGCAAAATTGGAGATGACAAAGTTACTTTCAATAATGTCTCTATAAGTTTAAATGACAATCAAAAAGACTTAGTCAAAGAAAAAAATACTGAAGTATACGTTGGAGTTAGACCTGAACACATTCAAATTGAACCAAATGAAAATGGTAAATATACAGTTAACATCGTTGAAACTCTTGGTAGCGAATTATTAATTCACTTCAACATCGATGAAAACACAATGGTTTGTGCCAAAGTTATTACTGATGAAGTAATAAAGGTTGGACAAAAAATTAATGTTTCTTTCAAAACAAATTCGATTCACTTGTTTGATAAAGAAACTGAAGTATCTTACTTTTAATCCCTCCTTGTGAAAACGGAAGCCTAGACAACTAGACTTCCGTTTTTTACTTAATTACTTTTAATGTTTTTCCAGGATAAATTTTATATGGACTAAATAATTTGACAGCTACATCCTCATGATTAATTAACTTATGTAAAACGCTGACTGCAATTCTTCCCATCTCTGTTTGATCTTGCATTATTCGAGCTACATCTGGATTCACTAACCCATATCCATAGTCAAACGTAATAAGTGAATAGTCGTTTGGAATGGATTTTCCCATTTTTCTAATAGCTTCATATAAAATTTTACAAACTGTGAATTCACTAGCAAATAAACACGTGATATCTTTTTCTTCTTCTAAGAAATTAATTACAAGTTTAACATCATTATTAAACACTTCTTTATCAAAAGGCGAATTAGGACTGCTTAATATATTTGCAACATATGTGCCTTTTAAAAATTTTTGACTATAGAAATAAGCTGATTGAAATCCATTTTTTCTATTTTCAATTGAAGATACATCTGAATCTTTACTACAAAAGAAAGCAATTTTTTCATGTCCTTTTTCAAATAATAATTTTGTAGCCTCTAAAGCAGCTGAAAAATTATCAGTTCTAATGCAATGAAGCTGCATACCACTAAAATCTCTATCGATTAAAACAATTGGAAATTTATTAATGTGATGGAATATTAATTTTTCGTTATAGTATTCGTTATGAACTGGTTGAATAATTAAACCTTTACAACCGATAGTTATCAACTCATTAATATATTTTGTCTCTAAAGCAATATCACCTTTTGAGTTTTTAATAATGACATTGTATCCTAAGTTGCTTAACTCTTGTTCAATGCTAAGTAAAATTTCAAGGCCAAAAGCTGAAGATATATTCGATAAAATTAAACCGACAAGATTCAATCTGTTTTCAATTGCATTTTCTTTATACTTATCAGATACGTATGTTCCTCGGCCAGGATGTCTAACAATATACCCTTCATTAACAAGTAACTCCATAGCTTTTTTAATAGTTATTCTACTTGTAAAATATTGTTTCGTTAAAACTTCTTCTGATGGTAAGCAATCATCAATTTTATAAACACCATCTATAATCTTCTTTTTTAGTTCTTTATAAATGCTTTTATATAATGTATCATTCGCCATAATAACAATTCTCCATTTATTACAAACATATACTTTATAAGTAACAATGTTCTATTTGATATATTTATTATAACAAATATATCATTATGTTTAAATATAAAATTGAAAGCACTTTTATTTATATATATCAAAAAAGACTCAGCATTTAAGCTAAGTCTTTATATAACATTTGATTTTTATTCAACTGTGACAACTAAGTCAGTCATAACAATTCTATAAGTTCTAGATGGAGTTCTAATACCTAAGTTAACTGATGATTGACCAATTAATTGTGTTAAATCAAATTCAAGATAGGTGATATCTTCATTGATTCTCTTTGTTTCTGTTGAAACAAGTGCGCCATTAAGTAATGATTGGAATTCAATATCTTCACCATCAGAATTGAAGTTTCTGAATCCTACTTTAACTTTAACTGTTTTTCCTGCTAAAGCTTCATCGCTTAAATCTAGTGTCTTAGTAATACCACTTGCAAAGTCTTGTGTTCTGAAGTTAATACCTTCGTTATAGATTGAGAATGGACCACATGGAATAACTTGTAAAGCTTGGTTGTTATTTGTGCCTTTAACTGTTGAAGCATCCCATCTTAAGCTTTCTGTAACTTTTAATACACTTGTAAAACCAATAGAACCAACTACTAATTCATCGCAATAATTGCTATCTTGTGTACCAGTATTTTCAACCTTAATTGTGACTTCTTTATTTAAATATGCTGATAAGTCATAGACATACATAATTGCGTTTTGGCAGCCATCTTCGACTGAATCTTTATGAGTTGCAGCACCATTTTGTGTGAAGTCTGCATCTTGATAGCCGATTGGAGCTAATGGTGTTTCTACCTCGTTTTCAATGACAGAAACTCTTCCTTTGAAATCTCTACCAAATGATCTAGCACTAATTGCCATTGTTTGGTGAAGTTGATCGATTGTTAATGTCTTTGTAACACTTGCACCATAGCCAATCTTGCAACCTTCGTTGAAGCCATCGTTGACATCACCTGTATATGTCCAACCGCTACCAGCCAAATTACTATATTTGAGATTATCATCTCCCATTTCACCACCCCAGTTATCTTTATAGTTGTGACCCCAGGCATATTCTCCTCCTGTTGTTTCAACAATTACTGGATCTTCAGTGGCTGGATAAGAAATATTATCTTCTACCTCATCAGTTGTATAGTATTCAACTTTTGTAAGAACTACTCTATAGTTTCTGCTTGGAATATGAATTGCAACATCAGCTGTTTGACCGACAAAGTTGCTTAAGTCTAAGCCAACACATGCGAGGTTATCTTCTCTATCTCTAAGTAAATAATCATATGTATTAATTAATTCGCCATTGACAAGAGTTTGGAACTTAGCTGTGGTGTTATCATCGACAAGTCCACGCCAATATGTTCTAACATAAACATGTTTGCCTTCTGCAACTTCAGATAAATCAAATCTTTGAGCAATACCACCAGCATAGTCGTTAGTTCTAAAGCTTATACCTTCATTATAAACAGTGAATGGACCAGCAACCATAAGTGGTAAATTTGGATAAATGTTCTTAGATAAAGAAGCATCATATGTTGTGCGTGTGTCTGTAACCTTTACTGCACTACCAAATGAAACTGAACCAATTACTAAGTCTTCATTTCCACCTGGTGCATAACACTTTAAGTTTGCGATTGTTAAGCAAACAGTCTTACCAATATATTCACTTAAATCATATGTCTTCATGACAGCTTCTTGACCACCATCATTAGCATCAGCTAAATATGTAGGTGTTGTTAGTTTTGTGAAGTAAGTCTTATTATCACCAACAGCTTTGAGGAACTTACCATTTACTGATACACCACCAGCAAAGTCTTCATCAATTCCACCGAAGTTTCTAAAGGCAACTGTCATTAATGAATTAGCTTCAGTAACTTCAAGATATTTAACGATTGAAGCTTCTTTTTCAAGTTTCAAGCCTTCGTTTAAGTCACCGATATTACCAACTTTAATCCAAGATGGATCATTAGCAATATTAGCTATATCTTCCATGCCATCAGCATGACTCATTTCACCTGTCCAGTTATCAGCATAGTTATGTCCCCAATAGTTTTGTTTGGTTCCAGCTGCTAATAATGATGAATAGTCGCCCATAGCTGCATATGTGACAACACAGTGATTTGAATAACCTGTTTTTTCTGTAATTCTAATGATGCTTGCATCATCAGAAATATATGAACTCAAATCATATGTAATTAATAATTGACGTCCACAATCTTTATCGATAGTGACAGTTTCTGTTTCAAAGTTTACTGGAGCGACAACAGCACCATTGACCTTAAGTTCAACAATAGCACCTGTTTCACCTGTTTCTTGACCTTCGAAGTCTCTAACAAACAAGTTGAACATCTTTGTTTCAGCTGTAATCTTTTTGACGATAGCCATACTTTGACCAGCTTTAAGATCTAAGCCTTCATTGACACTACCAAGAGTACCACTTAATGCTGTCCAATCACTTAATAGCTCATCTTTGCCCCAAGTTGTTCTATCTGAAGCTTTATGAGTGACACTAACAAGATTTGACATTCCACTATTAACAAAGTGTTCTTCATCGTCTGTCATGGATTTAACAGTAACAGTACTTGTTAATCCCGCATCAGTTAATGGTACTTTGTATGTTGTTCCAACAACTTCAACGCCTTCTTCACTACCATTTACATAAACTAAATAGTAATCAGCATTTTCAACGTCGTTCCAATTGATAACACCAGACTTTTCTTCATCAACTGTAACTACTGGAGCAGTTAAAGTTGTTTTAATAATTTGTGAACTTGAGCTAGAGCTACTTGAACTTGAAGTAGATGTAGATGGTTTACTACTTGAAGTTGAGGAAGTAGTTGTAGTAGATGTAGGACTACTTGTAGATGATGGCTTATCATTATTATTGTTGTTGTTACAAGCAGTCATTGATAAAACAGAAGCAAGGACTAATAAAGCAAGTGACTTTTTCATTATTCTCTCCTTTCATTTGCTTTTATTTAAAGCGTACATTTAACGCTAGTAAACGTTAATTACAATTAAATTATAAAGTTTGATATATATTTGTCAACAATTGTAAGGGCTTGCATTTTTGCATAACACCTATATACATAGTATATAGGTGTTCTATATAAATAAATACGGAATTGGCTTATTTGTTATGTCATTTTATAACATTTATAACAAAGCATTTTTTAAACTTTTTACTAAAATATCTATTTTTTTATTGATCAGCTTTATGCAAAGCATATTCATTATATTTATTATTTTTAATTTTAATTACAAAAACTAGGCTTTATGCGCTTTTATTTTATTTTTGAATATTTAATCATAAAAAGCGTATTAAGCTCTCAAACAGCTTATATTTAACTAATTAGAGCATTTTAAAAGCCAAGGTGTAAACTTAATTACACTCTTGGCTTATTTATTAAGCTTTTTGGTTTTCTTCGTTCTTTTTCTTTTCTTTATCCTCAAGTATTTTATATATCAAAACACCTAGAGATATAAAGAATACAGAAGCACATATGGCTAGTAAACCATAATAAGACTGCAAGAACAAAACTATGTGTCCTACTGAAGGGACTGTATTAACTACAACACCTTTAACAGAACTAAACTTAACCATTCCATCAACTATAGGATTAGCATCGCCACGTGTTACAACTGAATTTTCTTCTATATTAATTTCAACAACTCTATGACAAACAAGTTTGTTATTGTTGTCTATATATAAGACAACATCATATAGCTCTAAATCATCTATAGATTTAACTTCTTTAGCAATAACACAATCTCCACGTTTTATCTTTCCACCGAATTCTATGACATCAGTGTTACTAGAATCAACTTTAGACATTGATCCTGAAGATATGGCTGCTATTCGATAGCCTCCAATTGACGTATTGTACCCAGAGAATCTATCGATTGCAGTTAATAGTGAGAATCCTACCATTAATATAATTACTATCCAAATAATTGTTTCACCAATTATTTTTAATATCTTCTTCCAGGTAGTAGACATAAATTATTAGGCTTGTGCTGTTGGGTGATAGAAACTTGCATTTGTGCCATCAAAGTAAATAGAGTCGCCTTTAACAATAGTTGCATTAATGTTGCTTCCTTCAGACCATTTTCCATTTTGTAAGACTTTGAATTGTGATTCACCGTAATCTTGATCAGCAACCCACATCCATTCGTATTTATCAGCACCTAAATTTGGAACCATGGCACCGGTATCATTTTCTGTCCAGCCCCAATCATCAATGCCGCCCATAATGTGTGGAACGTACCAATTATTATCTTTTGCAACTTGATCTGTTAAGCTAACAAATGAAATAGTTGTTTTTATTTCAACACCATCATATGCTGCAAATTGTTCATCTGTTACATCACCTAAAGTAATTGTTAAAGCTGCATTATTACCACTATCAATTAAAACTGGAGTAATTTTAGATCCTACCAAATAGCCACCTTCAACTTTGGCAAGTGTAATTTTTGATTGTGCATCTTGATTATAATAAGAGTTTTCAGTATATGATACTTTATTTGTAACACTAATATTATCAAGAATATCAGTTTCACCAGTTGCTTCAACTTTAACTGTTAAATAACCAGTTACAACATTTTGCGTATAAGTTGAACTTGTTAATTTAGAACCACTTAAATTATATGTATAACCTAATGTTTTGTTAGCTGGTGTAAATTCTTCAGTACCAACTCTGGCTAAATTTTTAATTGCTAAACTTACATCACTACTTGTTGTAATACTAATATCAATATTATTATCATTTGGTGCTTTATAGTATAAGGCAAAAGCTGTACCAACAGAAGCAAGGACACCAGCAGCAGCAACGCCACCAGCGATTAATGCATTAAATCTATTCTTTTTCATTTTTCCTTCCTCCTATTAATCTGAAACTTTTTTACCATAGTGAGCAGTTAATGTGCCACCAAAGTTTTGTGTAATTGCTTGTGATTCTGTGCCAGCTTCAGCAAGTTTGACATATTCATCATAAGCAGATTGTGAAATTTCATATTTCAAATAATATGTTTTTGTTTCACTACCTGTAAGAGTAATTGTTTCAGTATATTTTGTCGTTCCGTCTGATGCACTTGATAATGTTCCAACTACATGGTTCGATGCACTTGTATCTGTTTGCCAGTCTACTGTTGCAACTTTGATTGTTAAACCTTCAATTGAGCAATTATCATTTGCCTTTAAAGTAAGAGAAAATTCAACTTCATCATCAACACTAGCACTTCTAATAGGTGCTTTTAACTCAATTGTGCTGAACTTTGGATTTGTTGGTGATAATTGTTCAATTTTACCCCATGTTGATTCTTCTCCATAAGCTAAGACTAATGTTCCTTTAACACTTTCACTTGTAGTAGTACTTTGTGCATCTTTAATTATAAAAGCAGTTGCTGTAGCCATACCAGCTGTCGATGCGATTAATAAACCAGCTAGTAAGCAGATTGATTTTCTTTTCATTTTTACCCTCCCATAATTTTTTGTATAGTCTGAAATGTATCAATCAACGATTAGGTATTATGTCATAATCTAATCCCACATTTTGTATATTTTTAATAATTAATATAACTTGTTGTAACTGTAGCTGTACCCCAGC
>UMAI01029551.1_pt1 | contig 21146 bp, 16 predicted proteins | sample 1963701 | NCBI WGS metagenome assembly UMAI01 (sample SAMEA4835915, study PRJEB28245) | human gut metagenome | biome: gut microbiome; material: fecal sample | place: Denmark | collected 2008
ACAATCCAGATATCCATGTTTGGAACTTATCGCTCGGCACATCGGAAGAAGTTTCGAGAAATTTTATGTCATATGAATCATCTGTTTTAGACGAAATACAAGCAACTAAAAATGTTATTTTTGTTATCTCTGGGACAAATGATAATTACCCTGAGAATGGAAAACTTTTAAGAGTTGGTTCTCCTGCCGATTCAATTAATTCAATAGTAGTAAATGCTGTAAAAAGAAATAATCTTCCTTGTTCTTATTCTAGAAGTGGACCGATTTTATCCTTTTTTCAGAAACCCGATGTGTCTTACTATGGTGGAGATGTAAATGAAAAAATTTCAGTATGTTCACCGATAGGTGTTGTTAAAGAGATGGGAACATCTTTTGCTGCTCCTTGGATTAGTAGGAAATTGTGTTATTTGATAGATATTATGGGATTACCTCGGGAAGTGGCAAAAGCATTGATAATTGATGCAGCCGCCGGATGGGAATATAAACAAGATACATATAAGAATCAAAAATTAATAGGATATGGAGTTGTTCCAATTAATATAAACGATATTTTAACATGTCCAAATTCAGAAATTAAATTTATTTTATATGAAACATCAAGAACATATAAAACTGCTAATTATGCTATTCCTATCCCTAAAGATGCATCTGGCAAATACCCTTTTATCGCTAGGTCAACATTGTGTTATTTCCCAAAATGCAGAAGAGAACAAGGGGTCGATTATACTGACCGTGAATTAAGCTTGACATTTGGCAAAATCAATAAAAATGGATTAATTGAGGATGTCAATGAGAATGTTCAAGATACACCTGCTGGGTTTGCAAAAGAACGAAGATCACGTCAAGAGTATAGGAAATGGGATAATACTAAATTTATTTCTAGCATCAAAAAGAATAATCAAGCAAAGAAATCTTTTGAAGATAAATTTTGGGGCTTTTGTGTGGCATCCAAAGAGAGAACTGCCATACCCAAAAAAGAAAATCTAAATTTCGGAGCAGTCATAACATTACATGAAATTAAAAATATTAATAGAATAGAAGAATTTAAACACGCTTGTATGTTGAGAGGATATATAGTAACAGAAGTTCAAATTGATAACCAAATTAATATCTATGAGTCCGCTCAGCAAGACATCAAATTTGAGTGATATTCTATGAAAGCAGTAATTTACGCAAGATACAGTTCAGATAACCAGCGAGAAGAAAGTATTGAAGGACAACTCCGCGAGTGTATGGAATTCGCCGAGCGGACAGGCGTTACCGTAATAGAAAGTTATATCGACCGTGCGTTGTCTGCAAAGACAGATAACCGCCCTTCGTTTCAGCGGATGATAAAGGACAGTTACAAGCATTGTTTCGATATGATTATCGTGTGGAAGTTAGACCGTTTCGCTCGTAATCGTTACGATTCCGCACACTACAAATCGCTTTTGAAGAAAAACGGCGTAAAAGTTGTATCTGCAAAAGAAACGATTGCCGAAGGTTCGGAAGGAATATTGCTTGAATCCGTCCTTGAAGGTATGGCGGAATATTACTCCGCCGAATTGTCCGAAAAGGTAATCCGCGGACTTACCGAAAATGCGTTAAAGGCAAAGGTAAACGGCGGAGGTATTCCTTTCGGCTATTACATAGACGAAAATCAAAAGCTCGCTATTGATGAAACGCTTGCGCCCATCGTAAAAGAAATTTTTTCGATGTATGCAGACGGTAAAATGATAAAAGAAATAGTCGCTTATTTAAACGGAAAAGGAATCAAAACACGTTTCGGGAAACCGATGTCTTACAATATCGTTCAGTATATGCTCTCCAATAAAAAATATATCGGTGAGTTCAAATATCGTGATATTGTGATACCAAACGGTGCGCCGGCAATCATCTCAAACGAACTTTTTGACAAAGTTCAATCCGTTTTGCAAAAGAATAAACACGCTCCGGCGCGGCATAAAGCAGAAGATGACTTCTTGCTGACGACAAAACTTTTTTGCGGAAAATGCGGTGCGTTTATGGTCGGTGACAGCGGAACGGGAAGACTCGGAGAAGTTCATCGTTATTATAAATGCGTAAACGCAAAGAAACATACTTGCGACAAAAAGACAGTCCGCAAACAATGGGCAGAAGATTTGGCTGTTAGATACGCTCTTGAAATTCTGAACAACGAGGATTTAATTACTTTATTGACCGATAGAATTTATGATTTACAAGGTGAAGAAAATCCGAGATTGCCGAGACTTCGTGAACAACTTGCAGATATTGAAAAGCGTATTGAGAATATGGTAAATGCAATCGAGCAAGGTATCATATTAGACTCTACCAAAGACCGATTGACGAAACTCGAAAACGATAAAAAAGAACTTGAAATCGTTATTTTACAGGAACAAATCAAAAAACCGTTTTTAACGAAAGACCAAATCCGTTTTGGTATTGAGAAATTCAAAAAACTCGATATATCCACCAAAGACGGCAAGCAGCGACTGATTGACGGGTTTATCAATAGTATATATCTTTATGACGATAGAGTTACGTTTACTTTTAATTATAAAGACGGAACAAAAACGGTTATTTTCAATGAACTTGAAACGGCGCAGTGTTCGGATATAAAATGCCTTGGGGCTCCAAGATAAAAAGTCGACATTTTTGCAGAAATAGCAAGTGTCGGCTTTTTTGTCGTCCAAAAATGTGTTATAATGTAATTATGAGAGAAGTTTTATCTTATTTAGAGAGGTGGAGATTTGAATTATACTAAATTGGTCAGAGAATATTGTAAGAACAATAGCGGTGCAATTTTTGATGTGTCAAAGTTAAAAGATACTGAATTTGCAGAAGTTCCGTATAAGACTTTGTTAAAGATATTAAATAGGCTTGAGGAAGAAGGATTGCTTTCGGCTATTTCCAAAGGAGTTTATTTTATAGGCGAAAAGCCGGTGGACGAAAAGTTGATTTTCGACGAATACGTAGACGATGAAAAAGGAATGTTTGTCGGGTATCAATTGTTCAATGATGTGGGGATATCCGATTACGTTGATTGTAAAATAGAGATTTATACGAATAATATAAAGTCAAAGCAAAAGAGTGTAGGTCAGTATCTTCTAAAAAGAGTCGATTTAGAGTTTAATGATAATATTGTAGATTTAGTTGCGTTATTAGAGATAATAGACGTAGGGTATTCAATGAAAGGCTGTGATTTTATGGCTTACAAGAAAATAGTGGATATACTGTTGCAATCATATTCGAATAGTGGCTTTGAGAAAATTATAAAAGCAATACGATATAAGTATTCTACTGTAAACCAATTAAGTGAGTTGATAGATGCAAATAGTATAGACAACAATTGCTTGGATATTTTTGAAAGTACATATAAAAACTTAGTAAGATAACGGTTAAATATTAATGAAGAGGTACGAAACAAACGTTTGTTTCGTGCCTCTTGCTATATGTTGTCAAAACAACTTGAAAGAAATGACGAAATATGGTATAATAAAACAAATGGAGAAAGTAAAATGGATTACTAATATTTTACTTGAAACATGTGCCAAACGATGATAAACAAGTTTAAAAATATTGTTTATATAGTTAAGAGGGGAACGAAGAGATGAGAGATGCACTAAAAGATTTGTTTTCTAGAACAGTACTTTTTAAATATCATCTTCCTACTGAAGATATAAAAAAGACTGATTTATCCACTCAACATGATCAATGCTTTAATGTCTCATCTAATAAAGATCTTAGTGAATTAATATATAATGGGATTGCAGAGTATGCAATTGGTGAAAAACACGTAGATATTGAAAAACTTGATTTGTGCCAACGCAAAGCAATTAAAGCGAGACTAAAATATGATGAAGATGCTACAGATGAGATTAAGTTAAAGCACGGTTTCTTTGGTGAAGTCGTATTAGATTTAATACTTCAGTTTCAATATTCTTCAAATGTGTTGTTAGCCAAGGGGTATTTTTATAATCCTCTCGAGGATGCAGAGCCTAAGGGGTATGATGCTTACCAATTCTATTATTCTTCTAAGGAGAACGGCTTATCATTATTATTGGGAGAAGTAAAGTTCCACGCATCGTACAAGAGTGCAATTGTTGATGTTTTAAAGAAATTGAAAAATTCAACAAGCGTTTCATATTTTAATAAAAACATATTGGCTTTGATAAATGAAAAAGGCAATTTTGATTCTTGTCCTGTAGAAATTTCATCTATCATTGATAAATGGGAAATCAACCCAGAGATCAATTTTTATGATGAGGTTAAGAACAATAATATAAATCTTTGCTACCCAATTTTGCTTTTGTACAATCAAACAAAAGAAAATTATGATGAAACGATAAAAGCTACAATTGATTATATTGATGCAAAACTATTGGAATTTACAATAAATCCAGAACTTGCGTTTGCTTAACCTCGTTAGAACACTTTTGAGCCTATTTTTCATCATATTTCAATATAAACAAGCGTATTTCGAGTGCCTTTGAACTTTGGTTCAAGGTCTTTTTTCTTTAATCCCTGAAAACTATATTCGTCTATCCACGTCATAGCCGTAAAAATAAGAGAGCCCCGAAGGTCGTTTCCTTCGAGGCTTTCTTCTTTACCGTCTATTCGGGGTTTTGGTTTTATGGGTTCATCTACATAGTGCAGTATAATTTCTATGTGGTCGCTATGAACGAATACTTTTTCGACGAGTAGTTCTATCATCATTTCGGGTTCGTGCTTTATGCCTTCTTGCAAATACTCAGCGATTGTTTCCTTGTCTAAAACGGTTTGTTCTTGCATACGCTCAAATATCAACTTTTCTTGTAACTCTTGTCGGGATTTCTCAAGCTCTTGCAACCGTTCTTTTGTGGTGTCAGTTATAATGCCTTGTTCAATCGCTCGCATAATGTTGCTTATTGATTTGTTGATCTGCGTCAATTCCTTTTCAAGTAGTTTGACTGTGTTTTCGCCCATTAGTTTCGCGTTATGCTGTCTGTAAATTTCGTCTACGATTACAGAAAGGTTTTTGCCCGTCAATGTTTCTTGTAGGGTTTTGACAACGATATTGTCGAGCATGTCCTTTTTTATGAACTTGGCTTTGCAATTCTTTTTACCGATAGAGTTCCAGCACTTATAGTATTTGGACACTCTGCCGGATTTGGATGTTCCGCTGTAAGAGGTCATTCGAGTTCCGCACTCACCGCAGTAAACTCTGCGTCGCAGTAGGTAGGAGTAGTCGGGGATATGATTGCCGTAACGGTTGGCATCTATCTTTTGTTTGCATTTCTCATAGAGTGCAGGCTCGATAATTCTCGGATAGATGTTGTCGTAAACCTCGCCGTGCAATTCGTATCTGCCTGTGTACTTCTCGCCGTGAAGAATTACATATATGTTCGCTGCGCTGAACGGCTTTCCGCGATAGAGAATACCACGCTCGGCAAAACTAATAGCGATTTCGTTTCCACGTTCACCGGCTGCGTATCTTTCAAATATCTCTTTGACTATTGGGCTTTCTTCTTCATGTATAAATACCTTTTTATTTTTGGTGTAGTAACCGTAATTGAGCCTGCCTGCGCAGTGCAGCCCTTTAAGTCGGGTTTCACGTTGTCCGCGTCTGGTCTTTTGTGCTAATTCCTCGCTGTAATATTGGTTCATGCCTTCCAAGAGGCTTTCAAGTAAAATACCTTCGGGTGAATCTGGTATGTTTTCCATAGCGGATAGAATTTTAATCCCGTTATCTTTGAGGTGCTTGCGGTGTATAGCCATTTCAAACTTATTACGGGAGAACCTATCGAGCTTATAGACCAGAACATAATCCCAAGCTTTTTTGTCGCTGTCTTTCATCATCTTTTGGAAGGCTTCTCGATTGTCGTTCGTACCTGTTGTCGCTCGGTCTATGTATTGACTGACGATTAGGATATCGTTTCTTTCGGCGTAGTCATTACACACACGAACTTGCCCTTCGATAGACTGTTCAGTTTGCCTGTCGCTACTAAATCTCGCGTAAATGACTGCTGTTTTCATAAGCGTCCTTCCTTATACAATGTTTGAAGTATTTTTCCTACTTCTTTCAGGAACTTGTCGTTTTCTTGGTCGATAACTTTATAATCGACATATTCGGAAAGCTCCGATAAGAACTTTATCGTATCGTTTATTCTTCGCCCTAAAATTGTAATTGACGAAAACAAAACCATATCCCATTGCTTTTGTTGGCAGTCCTTGAATAATTGCTGTTTCATAAGCAATGGTTGATGCTTTGTAATTACGCAATCCATATAACTTCCTACGATTTCGATACCGTTCTGTTGTGCAAATTCTTTACACAACATTGTCTGCCTCTCGTTGTCGGGTTCGCTTATGCGACCTTCGAGATGGCAAGTGTAGATAACTGCTGTTTTCATTTTGACTCTCCTTTTACTTTTGAGGACATTGTAAATACCTAATAGGAAGATTTTTTTCCTATTAGAAATATTTTTGCCTCTTTTTTATTCGTCTTTCGACGAACAACGGAGAGGTCCGGAAATGGCTTTGTTAAAAGCAATTTATATTCTTGGCGTATAGTCCGTCAAAGAGAAGTAGAAAATATTACGCTAAAATCGTGCCGTATTAAAATTTTAAGTAATATTTTCTACCTTTGACGGCAAAGGCGTTTTCGGACACAAAACCATGTCGAAAGACGAATACCGCTTTGCCGTGAAATACTAATCAATAGAAGTTATACTATTTTTCTTTGCTGTCTTATTTTTAGGACAATTGACTCTTGCTTTTTGTCGAATTGTTTGATATAATAGATTATATATAGACAAAATGGAGCTTTGAATGGGCAAACAAAACTTTTCGAAAATCAAATTATTAAAGATTTGGGAGATGCTGAAGCAAGATACGGATGAACAGCATCCTTTGACAACCAATCAAATAATCGAAAAGTTAAGGTCGGTAGGTATAGAGTGTGATAGAAAAACTTTGTATCAAGATATAAAAACTCTCAATGCATACGGTTATGAGATAATTCAGCGCCGAGGGCAACATAACAATTCATATTACGTCGTTGATAGAAATTTTGATGTTCCCGAACTGCGTATACTTATTGACGCCGTTCAAGCTGCAAGTTTTATTACCCAAAAGAAAACTGCGGAATTTATAGATAAGATTTCCGCTCTCGGTGGCAGCAATCGCGCCGAGATTCTGAAAAAGAATATTGTTGAGTTCAATACTGCCAAGCATACGAATGAAAATATTTATTACAGTATTGATAAGATAGACGAAGCGATATTGAGCGAACGAAAAATCATATTCAAGTATTTCGACTATGACATACACGGCAATCGAGTGTTTCGTAGGGAAGGGCATAGATACGTCGCCAATCCCATTACAATGGTTTTCTCTAACGATAACTACTATCTTGTGTGCTATCACGATAATCATACGACGCTTACCAATTATCGAATAGATCGTATGATGGAAGTGGGAATGCTCGAATCTCCCATAAATAAGGACGCTCACCCGAAAGGTATAGATTTGAGCAATTATCGCAAGCAGGTCTTTTCTATGTTTGGCGGTGAGTCTACGACCGTAACGCTTGAAACCACGTCCGATTTGATCGACGTTATTTTCGATAAGTTCGGCGAGCAAACAAAAATTACCGAAATCGGTAACAATAAAATTCAATTCACCGCCGATATACAAATAAGTAATATGTTTTTCGGTTGGTGTTGCTGTTTTGGCAAGAAAATGAAAATCGTTGCGCCAAATGATCTTAAAAATCGACTCATATATTATTTGCAAATACTTTCGACTATGTACACAACCGATTAACATAAGCAATAACGAGAGGCTTGAATGCAGGATTTTGAAACACTGTATGACGAGAAAATATCGTCAATACAGGGCAACGAAATAGTAGACGAATACTTTATGAGTCTTTTACGGACTCATAGTTTTGTCGAACTTCTTAAATCCTTATATTACAGCCCGCAAGATGCTGATATATCATCAATATATTTGAAGTGCATGAAGCAAGGTTATCGTATGTGCGATTTGCAACGAGCTTTTTGTATTCTTGTTGATGAATGGTATGATGGTCCAATTTGCTTTATCGCTGCTGAAGGTGATAATAAAGGAGATATTATTTGCGTGAATGAAGAACCGGTAGAAACTATCCCTCGGTTTACAGAGGAGTATTATTTACGCATACGTCTGATTTCTGAAGAAGATGTAATTGATGGCGAAACGAATAGTATTAAGATTGAAAGCAATTTATTTTCGGCAAGATCAATATTTAGTGAAGTAACAGAATGTACGTCGTTCAATATAGATCAGAACGATGTGTTATCTATATGTTATAGTGATGTAATGCAGGATAATTTCAAGTTCAAATTGAATGCAAATAATGTGGCTGTTGTTCGCAGTTATAACAGTGTTTCGGTTCAGTGTTTAGATGGCGATTTATCCGGCGATTTTTACTATTCAATTATCAATGCGGCAGATGAGTTGTTCATTGTATTGGAAAAAGAAAATTGTTTAATGAGAATAAGACAGTACATTGATGGCTTAAATGCACATTTTGATAACGTGCGGATTGAAAGGTTTATAAGCGATAAGAATATAGTTTCAAAATGTAATCAATCAGGTCTTTATAAGCTTTGTGATTTTTTAGAATGCGATCCGACTGAAATATCTACACAAGAGATGTTTGAAATATATAGTGCTTTACAGCAGGTAGACACGACTTTACCCATTGATATTTTTAACTCGTGGATAAATAAGCTTTTGCCTCGTGAGTATTATGTTCTTAAAAAAAGATATTTGGAAGGGCATCTGCTGACACTAGAAAGCGTTGGCGAAATTTGTAATGTTACAAGAGAGCGAATACGACAAGTTGAGCAAAAGGCGATAAGAAATATATTATCACCTAAAAGAAATAAATATAGAAACGCTTTAGTATCACAGTTAAAGCTATTCAGTCCGCATAAATCTTATATTACTTTCTCTGAATTGGAGGAATTGGAATTAGGTGCTAATGTTGCGATATTCCTTGATAAAACCACCGGTGATATAATTTATGAGAGCGGATATAAAGCCTGCTTTTTTAGTCGAGATTCAAAAAACAAACTCGACTTCTGCTTGGAAGAGCTTCCAAATGAATTTACGAAAACGGATCTTCAAGAGTATAGTATTCTAATATCCGAGAAATTAAATAATGCTTTTACTGCAAATGAAATTACCGAATTGATTTGTAGCAAATATAGAATTTGCGGTGAGTATATTGCCAAGAGTAGAATGACTCTTAAAGTTATATTGTCATTCTTAATGCAAAAATATTTTCCCGATGGAATGGATATATATGAGGACGCAAATATAGATTTCTTGCGTGAAAAGGCATATATAGAATTTGATGGTTTTGAATTGGCTGATAATAATAGGGCTGTGCGTGCAAGGTTACAGGCTTTTTGTGTTATGGTCGATCGAGGTGTTTGGAAATACGATACCGAGCAAATTCTTATATCCAATGATTTGCAATGGGCAATTCTTGATTACATAAAGCAATATAATTCGCCGGTTTTGCCTATTCAAGCCATTATGGATATGTTTAGTGCAGAACTTGGGGAAATCGAAATTTATAATAAATATTCTTTGCACAGTCAGTTAAAAAAAATCTTGCCCGCAGAATATTCAATTAATCGTGATTATGTGATGAAAAGCAGCGGAGATACGTTTTATAGCGTTATTGAGGCGTATGTTAAGCAATCTGCTTTTCCTGTAACCAAGAGAGACATTCAAAGTAATTTTCCGGGGGCGACGGACATTGTTATACAGCAAATGGCGGCGGCAACAAAAGTTATTAATATGAATGGATATTACGTTCATCTTGATAATTTGGGGATAACCGACGAAGAAGTATCGTCGTTAAAGTATGCCGTAGATAGTGAATTGAGTGATAAAGAGATTCATCACGCCAATATTGTCTTTTCTAAAATTAAAGGTAGTTTATCTGGATTATTTAATAGAATCGGAATAAATCATTATTTGCAATTCTATTACTTGCTTCGAGAATTATTTCCTAACGAGTACGAATATAACAGGCCGTTTATGGGTGCATTAGGTGTTGAAGTAATAAATGGCGAAGCTCAAGTTATTAATTTAATAATGCGTAATGATGAATGTAGTATTTCCGACATTAGGCAATTTGCCAAGGAAGTTGGGACTATTATAGACCGATATATTGAATTTATAGATAGGAACAATGATGCTTTTATCTTTAAGAATCGAGAAACAGTTATTTCGGTGAACGCAGTCGGGCTTGACGAAGCGGATTTTTCAAGATTAGATGCTGTTTTGGAGGATTTTATAGGGGAAGAGCAGTATAAGTTGCTGTCGGATTTTTATAATTATCGTGAATTGCCGGATTTGGCTTGTTTATGGAATACATGGCTTTTATATAGCATTATCAAGAAGTATTCAAAAGGGTTCAAATTGGTATTAACATCTAATTTTCTGAATGAAGCTAAACCGATTTTGGTGCGTCAAGAGTTCGATGAGTCTAATATTGATTTTAGGGATTTAGCCGAGATTGATCAAGGCGATTCGGAACAGTTCGATAATGATGAAGATATTTTAGATACCTTCGATTACGATGATTTGGAGTAAATATGAATTTCAAAGACTTACTAATTAAAAAAAGTTACATTAATCAAGGAACAGACAATTTTGTGGACTGTCTACTTAATCCTGCGCTTAAATTGGCTAAAACGTATCGAAGAAGCGTCGGGTTTTTCTCGTCGTCTGTTTTTAAGCTAATCATCAACGCTTTACCTTCATTTATTCGTAATGGCGGTAGAGTAAATTTGATTGTAAGCCCTTCGTTAAGTGAAGATGATATAGCGGCAATACAGTTGGGATACGAGCGTAAAGAAGATTTGATTAACCGTAGATTCTTCGAGGATTTCAATAGCGAGATTAAGTGTTTTGATGATGCCAGCTTGGAGGTGCTGTCTGAACTCGTTGCGAGAGATATTTTAGATATTAAAGTTGCCTCGGTTAAAAATGATGTTGGCATTTATCACGACAAATTAGGAATATTGATTGATAAAGATGATAATAAGATTGTTTTTTATGGTTCGCCGAACTCGTCCGTGAATGCTTATCAAAATAATTATGAAAAAGTAAGAGTGGTTCGTAGTTGGGTAGCTGGAGAGGGCGATAGTGTAGATGATGAGGTTACAGAATTTGATAAACTTTGGGATAATCAAAATGAGTTTTTAGATGTCTATAATTTTATGGATTCCATTAAGAAAAGCATTTTGAATGTTATAGAGGAACGGAAGTTTATCAAGAAAAATTCCGAGCCTATTAAACTGTTTGACTATCAAGAAAATGCCATACAAAAATGGGTAGAGAATGGTTATAACGGATTCTATATTATGGCAACCGGCACGGGCAAAACTTGGACTGCTATATACTCTGCAAAAAAACTCATAGAAGATTTTCCGAGTCTTGTTGTTATAGCTGCGCCGTATAAGCATCTTGTTAAACAATGGGCTGAAGATGTTCAGAAAGCATTTAAGGATGCGAGTATTTTGCTCATATCATCCGAAAATCATCAATGGTATAGTATTGCAAAACAATTAATTATTGCGCAGAAATATGATCCTGAAAAGCAAATCATTTTGATTACAACGATAAAATCTTTCTATTCGGATAAATTCAAAAATGTAATGGATTTGTCAAGTCAAGAAAAATTGCTTATTGTGGACGAAGCTCATAGATTTACCCAACGTGATGAAGAATTGCATACTACGTTTAAGTATATGCTTGGATTAAGTGCAACGCCGGTCAATGGCAAGAATAATGCTGCCGGTGTTGATTTAGTAAATTTCTTTGGTGGACAAGTATTCAATTTGCCGATAGAGGAAGCATTGGAACGCCATTTCCTTGTGCCGTATAATTATCATCCAATATTCGTATCAGCCACAGAGGACGAAGAAAATAGATTTAATCAAATATCGGCAAATATGGCAAGTTGTTTCCATGAAGGAGTATTGATTGATCCAGAGCGATTTGTTAAATATGTTCGCGCAAGATTACGAGTTATTTCGATGGCAGAAAATAAAATTAGCCATATAGATGAATTTATAAAGCAAATACCTATAAAAGATCACTTTATTGTTTATTGTGGGGATGGACGGCTTTTTGACGGTCAAAGGGATGATGAAATTCGTCATATACAATTTGTAAAAGACCGCTTATATAATCTTGGAATTAAGTCAAGTCAGTTTACCGCTACGGAATCTATGGACAGACGAATGGAGTTGGTAGATATGTTTAATAACAATGAGGTTGCTTCTTTGGTTGCGATTAGATGTCTTGACGAGGGCATAAATATTCCATCTATAAAGAGCGCATTGATACTTTCAAGCAATGATGATTATAGGGAGTTTGTTCAAAGGCGAGGAAGAATATTGCGTAAATATGGCGATAAGAAATCCGCCGATATATATGACGTTATTGTTTTACCGTCCGGATTAACGCCTAAAATGGCTGTAATTGAATTGCGCAGGTACTATGAATATGCAAGATTAGCTCTTAATCACGATGGGTTGCTGGCACAATTAGATGCGTTGTTAAATGAGTATAATTTGACATTGGACGACGTAATGTTCTATACTGAAATCAACACGGAGGTGGATTTGGATGACTAATAATGATATAATTGAGGAAATGAAGAAACGGGTTGAAACGATCGTTAGAGAAAAGTCCAAACAGGATTTTAACGAGTCGAAACCGTCGGACAGAAAAGCCGTTGCGAAAACGATTATTTCCGAATTAGAGCAGGTGATGAAAGATGAAAATTAAAACAGTACAATACGAAAATTTTAGAAATTTCAAGGAGGCCGGGAAGATAGAGTGTTCTACTGACGGCAAGGTTACTATTATTTACGGCGTGAACGGCGCTGGGAAAACAACCTTTCATCAGCTCTTCCAATGGATTATTTATGGCAAGGTGCGCTTTAACAAAACGGCAAGCGATAAAATGTATAATTTAGAGCTTGAACGTGATGCGGAAGTTGGTTCAAAGTTTGCTGTAAAAGGCATAATTGATTTTGAACACGCAGGTGAAGAATACTCTATGCGTAGAGAGTGGACGTATCAAAAATCTGTTTTTGAAACGAAGCGGCTAACCATGACTTTTACCATTTCTAAAAAAGACAGTGATAATAATTGGATTAGATTATCTAATCCGGAACAAGTTGTTGAGCAGTTGCTGCCTTCCGGGTTGGCTGACTATTTCTTCTTCGATGGCGAAAGTATGATTACGGACTTGAAAGCCAAAGGCAAGGATTCTGCGAACAGTTTGCGTGATGCAATGTATCTAATGCTTGACTTAAGTGTTTATGATAAGGCAACGGAATACATAGGTAGTACCGAATTAAAGACGACAGTGCTTGGCACATTATTTTTAAGCAAAACGGGTATGAGTTCCAGTGCGGAACTGATTACTTTGGGACAAAAGATGGAGAGCGCTCAAAATAAGCGTGATTCTTTGCAGGAGAGTTTGGATAAGCTCGATGCTGAAACCAAGAAGTTGCAAGAAAGAATACAACAAATTTCCGAACAGATCGGGAGCGCAAAATCACAGCGTGAATATGAACAGAAAAGAAATGAGTGTAAGTGTCGTAGGGATAACTATTTAGAGTTAGCAAAAAGAGAATATGCTTATTTTGGCGAAGAATTAATATCTGTTTTTCCAAAATTAATGATGTCGAAAGTTATAGAGAAGGCTTCGCGGAAAATTAAAGAACAGGCTAATAATTCAAAATTAATTCACGGTGTAAACAAAGAGTTGATAGACGCTCTTTTGCAAGAGGAAGTATGTATATGTGGAAATCCTTTGACAGATAAAGAGAAAGAAACATTGCGTAAATTATATAGTTTCTTACCGCCGCTGGGCTACGACAGTCTTTATATGAACTTTACCGATATGGCTGCACGTTGGGGTAAAGAGTATAATAGAGAAAAGTTGGAAGGCTTTATCAAAAGAGCAAATCAAGATTTGGAAAGCGCTCGAAATGAAGATGCCGAAATCAAAAGAATTGACGATGCAATGAAATCTGACAAGCAGCATGAGGATTTGGTGCTTGAGAGAAAGAAAGCAGAGCAAGCCATTGAAGACTATAAGCATAAACGGTCTGGTTTCGTAGAAGAATTGACAAAAGCCAAAATGCTCGTTAATAAGTGCAAAAAGGATATTGACAAGTTAAGTTCTACGGTTTCCGAAAATCGAATAATTGATCGGAAAATCGAAATAATGGAACAAGTCAAGCAATACTTTGTAAATATCCTTGATGGTAAGTCTGAGACGTATAGTAATAAGTTGCAAGAGAGCATACAAGAATTGCTCGATGCAATGTTGGAGGCGAAACGTACTGTAAGCGTAAGCAAAGACTTCTCGTTGCGAGTCGCAGATAGTTTTGATGACGAGTCAAAGTCGGAAGGACAATTTGCGACAGTATCATTTGCTTATATTGGCGGTATTTTCAAACTGCTTCGAGAAGAAGAAATATTATCGAATAAAGAATATCCGTTAGTTTTGGATGCACCGTTCTCTAAACTTGGGGATTTGCCGCGTCAAAAGGTTATTGATACTATTCCGGAATATGCGCCGCAAATTATTCTGTTTTCAAAGGACAATTTGCAAGATTGTTTCGAGCAAGACAAGATTGGTAATGTTTATACTATTGTTTCTAATGCAGAACAAAACGTTGCTCACGTTGAGGAGGGCTTCTTATGGAAATAACGACAGACGTTATGCTTAAAGGAAGTGATTGGAGAAAGGCGCTTGACCTTTTCTCGCCGTTTTTCCCACAAACTTTACAGCCGAATTACAGTATTTTTGCTATTAGCATTTCTATCGGCATAATGTACGATAGACAAGCGGAAATTGCAGGTGAAGAAACGCCCGAAGAAAAAGATAATCGTGCAAGCGTTCCAAGAACGGTTTTGCATCCGCATAATACCGATTTGGATTTCTTGTTTCAATCTGCCATATTAACGACTTCGCTTGTAAGTTTTAATGAAGCGCAGCGGATGGATTTAGCGTTTAATCCTGCGTCGCAAATTAAATTTGCCAAACTTGAGTTTCTTACAAAGTATGCAAATTTTGGTGTGAGCAAATTGTTAGAGCAGGGAAGCGATGATCCTATTGAAGCCATGCAAAAGATTAAGTCTTTTTTAGCGTCAACAATAGAGGGGTATAACTATGAAATAGATGGTATATCTGAAGATGATCTTGGTGAGGAAGATTTAGTATAAAAATTTGGTTTTTGAGTGATTTATCATTGACATCTAAACACAAAAAATGATATACTTACGTATGTACGTAAGTATATTTTTTATGTGAGGTAACTATGGGTATAACATATAAGTTTTCGGTCGTAAAGGGAGTGCAAGCGCAGCGTGAATATTATATCGCCATGTTGCTACTCGGGACGCTTTCTAAAATATTTAGGAATGAGCGTGATTATATTGCCCCTGAATTTAGAGCGCAGCGTTGCATTAACGAGGCGAGAATACCGGAAATACGGGATTATATTTTGAATAATAGAAGGAACTATGTTTTTTCCGCTTTATCTGCGTCGATTGATGGTTCTATGAAGTTTATTCCGTCGGAATTGGACGAAAGTATTGGTATATTGGAAGTAGATATGGAGGCGGTGTTTTTGATTAATGACGGGCAGCATCGAAAAGCGGCTATTGAAGCAGCGCTTGCGGAAGCCCCTGATTTGGCGCGAGAAACCATTTCAATAGTCTTTTTTGAAGATGCCGGTTTGGAACGTAGTCAACAAATGTTTGCAGATCTCAATAAGCACGCAGTTAAATCTACAATGTCGCTTTCAACTTTATATGATAGTCGTGATGATTTAGCCAATGCAGTGAAAGCAGTCGTTTCAAAGGTTGCATTTTTGGCTAAGTATACAGACAAGGAAAAAGATAATCTTGGGAAAAATTCTCTTAAATTATTTACGTTGGCGAACTTTTTAAGGGCTAATAGAAGAATACTGAAAGATGAAGTTGTTACCGAAAATGATAGTAAATTTCTTGTAGAGTATTGGGGAATGGTTTTTAAGTATATTGTTGAGTGGCAACAGTTGGAAAATAGGCAAATACATAAATGCGATTTGAGGGAAGATTATGTATTAACCTTATCCGTTACATTACAAGCATTTGGTCGATTAGGACGGTATTTTTATGAAAATCAAAATGAGTTAGATAAGCTTAAGCAATTATCGAGCGTTGATTGGCTTCGTTGTAATCAAGAATGGAATGGACGAATGATAGATGCACACGGAAAGATAGTAAATAATGAGGATGCTATTATAAAAATGTGCAGCTTAATTAAGTCGAAAATCGGAATAGCTTTAACGCGAGAAGAGGAAGCGAAAGAAAATGAAATCAGACAACAATTTTCCTGAATTTGAAAATATAATCAATGAAATGACGTATGTCTATAAACACGATAATCGTCCGTGGCTTATTGGGTATAGTGGAGGTAAAGACTCTTCATTACTTGTAACATTAGTAGTTGAAACGGTTTTGCGTTTGCCAGAATATGCGCGCACCAAGAAAATATTCATTGTTACGTCGGATACGGGCGTTGAAAATCCTGTAGTTAAAAAATATATGCACAGTTCTTCCGAGAAGATAAATATTTTTTCAAAGAAGGTTAGAGCAAATATTCAAGCTGATATTATATATCCGGATGTAACACAATCTTTTTGGAGTTTAATTATTGGATTGGGTTATCCTACACCAGAACCTCCGGGATTTAGATGGTGTACTGAAAGATTGAAAATATTACCCATGAATAAATACACTAATTCCTTAATCGAGCAGTATGGGGAAGTCATACTTTTGTTGGGTGTTAGAAAGGCAGAAAGTAATGCGAGGAATAGAAGTATTTCGTCGAGAGAAATAGAAGGAAAAATACTTACGCCGCATAGCGATATAGCAAAGGCGTATGTATATAACCCTCTTACGGAAATCAAAAATGAAAGAGTATGGGAGTATTTGCTTAAAAATGACGGTATGAGCCCGTGGAGCGTTGATATGAAATACTTATTTAGTTTATATCAAGGTGAAGATATGGGCGAGGAACAAAGCGTTATAGGGCAAATTGATAAAGACAAAATTCCTGTAACGGGCAATTCTCGTTTTGGGTGCTGGTGTTGCACAATAGTAAAAGAAGATAAATCGTTGCAAAATTTTATTAATCACGGTTCGAATGAACTTGTGCCATTGCGCGATTTTAGAAATTGGCTTGTCAGTATAAGACAAGATCCTAATTTCAGAGATAACAAACGTAGAAACGGTAAGGTTTATAAGAAGAATAATGGCGAATATGGTTTTGGTCCGTTCAAACTTGAAGCAAGACAAGAAATATTAAAGCGTTTGTTGGAATTGCAAAAGGATACGGGCATTGAACTAATCACGATGGACGAATTAAAATATATTGATACGCTTTGGGACTTGGAAGGGGACTTGTCAAGAAGAAAACTCGTTGACATATATTTTGACGTCTATGGGGAACGTCTGCCGTGGGATAGATATAAGGACGCTTTGTATGCACCTGAAATTATTGATAGGATAAAGAGCGCTGCAGAAGAAGCAGATATTCCGTTTGAATTGATAACAAAGTTGATAGTATCCATAAACAACAATAAGTACATAGCAAGAAGTAGTAAGATGCAAAAGGAGTTCGATAGGCTCATCAACCAAGAGTGGATTCACTACGAAAATATACAGGCAGGATTAGACGATGAAGATTAAAAAAATCATTTTATATAATATAGGACCTTACGTTGATAAAAACGTATTTGATTTGTCATCGGATGAAAACCGCAATATTGTTCTGATTGGAGGTAAGAACGGAGCAGGAAAAACAACTTTTTTTAAGTCAATAAAAACTTGTTTGTATGGTTGCCGTGTCTGGGGCTTTGAAGCACCGGGGAAAGAGTATTATTCTATTGTCGAAAATCTTCTAAATGCGCAATTACAGTATGATGCTTCAGCGAGAGGTTATGTTGAATTAGAACTGGTTTTTAACGATGGTAAGCAAATTGATACATATCGCTTACATAGAGAATGGGAAAAAAGGAAGAAAGGGATAGATGAATCGTTTTTGATTTACAAAGACGATGAGTTGCTCGATGTTGAAAGTCAATCCAATTTTATAAATTATTTGTTATCAATTATTCCGCCGGATATGTTTAATTTCTATTTCTTTGATGGCGAATCTATTGCGGATTTTTTTCTGGGAAGTGGCGGCGGTAAGAATTTTAAGAACGCTTTTTTGAAACTGTATGGGCTGGATACGTTATCCCTTATGGTGGAAAATTTTGAAAGATATTTTAAGAAAAAAGACGGAAGCAATACGGCTTATTTTGCTTATCAAGAGGCAAAGAGAAAATTAATGTCGTGCGAAGAAGAACTTGAGAATATGCACGAGCAACTTAAGAGTCTTGAAAATAATACTGATTTGTTGCAGATAAAATTACAAGCATTGCACAAAGATTATTCAAAGTCCGGTGGTGTGAGCTTGGCTGAATGGAAAGAAATTAGTGCCAATCTTACAAAGGAAGAAGCAAAGAGAGAAGAAATCAATAGATGGTTAAAAGAAATAGCTAATCATTATTTGCCGTTTATAATTGTAAAAAAGCAGATGCAGGATCTTCTTGCAAGGTTGGAACGTGAGCAAGATGTTAAAAGCCATAAGGCGATTTCCGTAGCGTTGCAGGAAGAAGATATACAAAAATCGTTGTCGAATTTTCTAAACGATAAAGGAATAGCAGCATCCACTTCTGAAGAAATTGTGCAGTTTCTTCGTACTCTTTTTATTGGAAGCGAAGAACAAAATGTGCTGTTTGATTTGTCGAATAGCCAGATAAACAGACTGATTGCACAAATCTATGAGAAAATAGATTTTGAGCAACAGTTGATTATAAAATCTAATAAGACATTAGCGACTTCGTTAAAAATAACAAAGAGATTAAGGGAACAGCTTTCTGCGAGTTCGATTGACGGCTACGAGGAATACTCCGAACAAAAAGAAAAAATCGAGAAAGATTTGTTGGACTTGAAGTTGCGCATCGAAAAGTTGATTCAAGATATTACTGTAAAAGATGCCGAGAAAATACAACTTAATTCGGAATTTAATAAAGCCAAAGAAGTTTACGAAAAGATGCTGAAATCAAAATCTATTACGGAACTTTCGTCAAGGGCAATAGGAGTGTATACATTACTTGAAGAAGAATTGATTGCTCGACAAGGGAAAATACTACAGCAAGCATTTATTGAATGTTTCTCGTCAATCATCAATAAAGACAACTTTATAGATGGAATTGTTATTGATAAAAACATTAACGTGATTCCTTATAAGTTTATCGACATAACATTTTTGCAAATTGAGAATTATTTGCAAGCGAACGCGAAAACTCATTTCTTGGAAATGTTTGATACAAAATACTTAATCGAAATCAACAAATTACGTTTAGGTGAAAAGGAAACCATAGTATTACCTTCGCCTATAACTGCGCCGTTCTCTCAAGGCGAAAGACAGGTTTATATTATGTCTTTGTATTTGGCATTGTTAAAGACTAGTAGAAAAGATATACCGTTCTTTATTGATACGCCTTTTGCAAGAATTGACTCTAATCATCGTGAAAAGATTGTTGAGGAGTTCTTTAATAAAATTTCCAACCAGATGTTTATTCTTTCTACGGATGAAGAAATAGTGGGCGAGTACAAGTCGCTTATTGATGAAAAGATATCCGATCGTTTTATGTTATCAATAAATGACTATGGTAACACTACCGTCGTTCCGGCAAAGTATTTCGAGGTGTAATATGGTATTTAAGTTAAAAACATCAAAAGAAACAATGCGGGTGTTTAACGATATTAGCGCAAATATCCATTTGCAGCCGTTTGCGTTGGCTAAAATTGCGATAGCACTATCAATTAGAGAGAGCGCGGAGTTGGATGCGGATAGTTTTAATACTGATACTGATGGGCTTGAGCTTAATCGTCAAACGATTACAGGTGAGTATGACGATTTGTTTAAGGCTCTCATTATAAATAAAAATGGTTGCGATTTATCTGAAGAAGAGTATTTTCCAAAATATCTTAAGGCTCATTTAGATAGGGGGGCAAAATTACTTTACGCCGAGTACAAATATTCCGGCAGCAACTTTTATAATCATCTTGCCAATCTCGACAGAAGTATATAATTCATTGATTTGCAAATATTTGAGTACACAAATATATCTTTTGATGATTTAGAATAATTCTTAAAACAAGGAAATAGGTAATCAACTAAAACTTTTCACTGTCCGTAAACTGCCACGCTGCACGCTTGCAATATGGCGGTTTTTATGCTATACTCTATTTATATAACGAAACGCAATGTTTTGTTATAAAGCAAAGGATATAGAATGAGAGTTTTAAGTGAAGAAACGAAGAACGCGGTGTTGGAGTATAATATCGAGTATCAAAAGCAGCATGGCATATCGCCGAGTTTTCGGAACATAATGCACGCCCTTAATCTTGGTTCGCTTGCTACGGTACAACGTTACGTTATACAGTTAGAAGCGGAAGGGAAGTTATCTCGCACGAATATAGGGAATATAGCCCCTTTGCCGAAACTGTGGGGTGGTGAAACGGTAACTGTTCCTCTTATCGGTCAAATCGCTTGTGGTGAGCCGTGCTTGGAAGTTGAGAACATAGAGGAAAGTTTTTCTTTGCCATGCTCTATATTCGGTAACGGAGAAATGTATATGCTCCGTGCGTTCGGCAGCAGTATGATCGATGCCGGAATAGAAAAAGGCGATTTGCTTGTAATCAAACGTCAAGAAGAAGCGAGCGACGGAGATATAGTCGTTGCGCTCGTAAACGGTGAAAATACACTCAAACGCTTTTATAGAGAAAAAGGCAGGGTAAGACTTCACCCCGAAAACAAGACAATGAAAGATATTGTCGTCAAGAGTTGTGAGATACAAGGCGTATTGATTAGTTGTATTAAAATGTATTAACAGACGGTTCAGCCCCGAAACCGTTGTTAAATAATATCTTGCAAAAATAGATTACTTCCGCAACGGAGTTCTCGACCGTGCAAAGGCAGTTTTCTA
>UMAI01030682.1_pt1 | contig 20284 bp, 9 predicted proteins | sample 1963701 | NCBI WGS metagenome assembly UMAI01 (sample SAMEA4835915, study PRJEB28245) | human gut metagenome | biome: gut microbiome; material: fecal sample | place: Denmark | collected 2008
AAGTAACAACCAATTGATTGCTAGAGCTATAATAACTTGTGTATGGTTCATCTACACCCATATTGAAGTAAGGAACATCGAACTTCAAATCATTCTTCATTCTTTGCTTCACATTTGTGTGCCAATCTGTTCTTGTGACGGAAGAGAAGTTTGGTAAGTAGAAGAAAGTAGCTTCGATTCCATTCTTATCATCGAATTCAGATGAGTAATTGCTTTGGTAAGTAATCTTGAAATAAGATCCATCTGTATTTATCTTAGTAGCGACGACTGAAGGATATGTGTAGTATCCGAATGGACTATAAGTAGTCTCAAATCCAGCTGCCTTTAAGGCTTCTACCGCTTTATTTACATAAAGAGGTGAGAAGACTGTATTTCTTGTATATAGTCTAAGTTTTCTATTCCAATTGATCAAATCTGAAGGAGTATAAATACTCATATCTTCACCTAATCCTGTTGTAGGAAGATAGATGAACGGATTGACTGTATGATTCTGGAACAAATAATTCATCTGATAAACGATATCTTCATCATTAGAAGCATTAGCCTTAGTCAATGATGCCCAAGTTGAAGGTGTAGTAGAGAGATTAGATATAGCCAAATCATGATAAACACTCATTTTTATTTTGCTAGAATACTTCCTCACCAAGATTCTAATCTGACTTCCATCACTCAACTTCTTATATCCGCCCATACAATCCTTAGATGTAGTATAGGAAGAGGATGCAGAACAATAATCAGCGTGCCAACCTCCATCAGCAGTATCAGCATCCAGTTTAGTCTTAGCCAATTCCAATACATCATCGTTCCAATCACTTCCAGTGATAGTGATAACATTGACACTTGTACCTATGGTCTTCGTTGCCACAGAAGGTAAGACTGTTCCTAAATAGATATATGGAATAGCAGATTCGCTTCCAAATTCCTGTGAGAAAGCAGTCTTTATTTCAGGGGTCCACTCCTTACCATTTTCAGGAATAAATCCTTCCTGATAAGTAATCTTGATATAAGGAACATCAGTTGAAATGTCCCTAGCTATATGAAGAGTTAAAATATCTCTATTAGCTAGTTTATACGTGTAGTAAAGGGATGTGCCATAGGATGTCGAATCATAAACGAATCCTTTATCTGAAGATAATGCTACTTTAGCATTAGTGAATATCTTGCTATCATATGCATTTCCATAGATATTGAATTCCCTGGTCTTTGCATCATATGTATACATAGGATATTTTGTTCCCAAATATAAGTATGGAAGAGCAAAATCCTCACCATATGCTGTATGCAAAGCATTAGTGATTTCACTAGTCCAAGCGGTAGGAGCATTTTCCTCATCATATGTTTCATCATATGAAATTGTATTTGAAATAGAAGGACTATAAGAACTATTAGAATACTTGAAGGAAATCTTCAACGTTCTACCATCATCAAAGGCCTTAGTAGCATACAAACCTTTGATATATGCTTCATCATGAGAATACAAAGAAGTACACATCGTCAGCTGGGTGTCCCATCCAGCAGCATCGAAAGCAGCCTTTGTATTCAACATGAAGCTTTCAATATTGTCGAAGCTAAATTTTAGATTGAATTCCAAACTACCATCATCAAACTTGATTTCATCTTCTGTACTGCCTGTATCAAAGAAAGGAATAGATACATTTTCACCTAAAGTCTTTATGACAGCCTTAGCTCCTTCAGACCAATCAGTAGCAGTAGTTGCAGGCATAACAGCAGACTTAGCTATTTCGATATATGCAGTTTCGTCATCGTCTTTTCCATCCTTGAATAAAGCGACCTTGTAAACATTTCCGTTGATTTCCTTGAGAGCTATTCTTTGAACCAAGCATCTATCCGAGTAATCCTTAGTTGAATCGAAATCCTTTATCAAAGTCCATCCACTATCGGAATCATATGCAGTATCGAATAACTCGATAGTCTTTGCATCATACTTTCCACCACAAATAATGAAGTTAGGATCATATTTATCCACACTGCCATCCACATAAGGAGTTGTAGTTCCTATATATACAAATGGAATTTCATCCATTCCATCCGTGTACTTAGCTGTGAATTGAGTCTTGAGATCATCCGGCCATGCGGTAAGTGAAGAAGGTGTGAATATTTCAGTCCTGGAAACTACAAAAATAGGATCTCCATCGATGTTCTTCTCGATGACAGCCTTATATTCATTGATTCCAACAGTTTTATTGAACGTCTTGCTTGTCTCTTCAGCTGTATCATCAGCCTCTGCTTCAGCAACTTGCTCAGTCCAACCATCACCCTCAAGTGTCTCTTTGGCCTTAGTCAAGAGAGAAGCATCCCAAAGTTTTCCTTTCAAATATAATTTTCTTGAATTTGTATTGTAAGAATCAACTTCAGGGCTGACTGTTCCTAAATAAATATAAGGTAAAGTAAGTCCACCCAAAGACTTAGCTATGTTATCTTTGACAGTCTTAGACCAGTGATCCTGGTTAGTGTTATCGAACTTTTCATCCAAAGATACGACCACCTGTGCTTTATTATGATATGTACCTAAAGTAGCTACTAATACACTTCCATTATCAGCAGTATAAGTGGCAGTATACTTGCTCATATCCTTTGGATCTTGTGCTACAGTCCAAATAGAATCAGCAAAAGTTTCTTGGAAGATATCACATACTTGGTCGTTCCAAGTACCACCAGTGATAGTCATGACCTTTGTAGGATCAGCTGAGAAATCGATTTTATAATTCTTAGTTCCTAAATAGATAAAAGGTATGATATCAAAGACACCTAAATAGTCACTCATATCTTCCTTTTCTTCATCTGTCCAATCACTTACGGAAGTATCATCAAATTTTTCAGACCAATATGCACGTAATTCAAACAAACCATCTTTGTTCGCTTCGACTATAACATCGATGTCAATCTTGTCGCTATTTGCGACAAAAATGCTATTGACAACCATACAACCCCAATCATAGCTGATATAAGTATCCTTAGCATCTTGAAGGTTGGATGAGACAAACTTATTTCCGACCAAAAGAAGATAGGACTTATATCCATCATTAGCATCATCACTTACATAAGATACATCTATGCTTTTACCGATATCGATATAAGGAAGAATATTACCTCCTAAATACTGAATCATGCTAGCAGTAACTTCCTCAGTCCAAGGTGAATCCTCTGGTTTGATGATATCGGGATCATCTTCTTCAACAGGGGTAGTAGAGGTAATTGTAGTTCCGCTTCCGCCACCCGCACCTGTATCAGATTTAGGAACGTCAGGCTTAGGTGTAGCAGTAGAAGGCTTACCAGTATCAGTAGCCTTAGGAGTCGACACTACACTAGTTGGATTAGTAGGATTACAACTAGTCAAAAGAATAGGTAACAATAATGCTGAAAAACTTAAAATTTTCCTATATTTCATATGACACATTTCCTTTCGCTCTTTTGAGCTGAAAATATAATAACACAACATTTTTAAATGTTAATACCTTTATCAATTTAATTTAGAATTAAGTATACAAACCTAAAAGTGTTAAGTTTTATTTTCTATTTGAGTTATCTACTTTAATTTTGTCAAGTGATATACAGAAATAAGCTACTGAGCTTTAGAAGCTCAATAGCTTATATAAATTTATATAGAAAATTAAATAATTGCTGTTTAACTAATCATTAAATCCAAAGGATGGATTCACATTCTTTACAAATGTAATTCTAGTTTTGAAATACTGGAAAGTAGAATAAGTCCAATATATTTCAGGAATAACATTTATTTCATAGTAGTAACCAGTCTTGGAATCCTTATAAATAGCTTGTATCGATCTAGCTAATTTATACATAGCAATGCCATAAGAACTACCTTCACTCGAACTATCATAATATCCCAGGTTATTATTCCCTTCCTTGACAGTCCCTCCTGCATCAGTCAAGACTTAAGCAATATCATCCATTTAATTCTCGTCGTAGTTCATCACATTGATATAGACCAATAAATATTTAAAGTTGTTAAGATAAAAAACTGCTGAATCCTTATAGGAATCAGCAGTTAATTCTCATTTTTGTTTTCTATCTATTAAATAATAAATTTAGAATCAAATCTTTGTATTGAATAAGTAACACTATAAATAGCACTTGAAGAATATTTGCAATACAAATTAGGCTTAGCTGTAAAAAGAAACGCATCATCACCTATTGTTTTTGTTGCTGTAATTACTTTTGTTAAAGCATATGATTTAGAGCTTGGAGCCTCATATGACATAGATGTCAACCAACCATCCGCATCTAAAACTGTAGTAATTTTGCTAAACTCATCTGCATCATAATTATATCCAGTAAAATAAATTCTATCAGAGGTAGCAGTAGTTGCCGATGGCGATGAATATAAAGTCACGTATCCAGTTTTACTAACTCCTATATTGAAATAAGGAAGAACAAATCCAAACTTTGTTTCCATATATCCTTTAGTCTTATCATTCCATTCAGTTATAGAAGAATATTTTGAATATGAAGGCAAATAAATAATTTTCACATCATATCCAGGTTGAGTCGGATTGGTGGCAGTTGCACTAGGATATGATGATGAATATGTAGAAATATGAATATAGAAATGAGATCCATCTGTATTTTTAATATGAGCAACTATTGATGGGTAAACTGTATGACCAAAAGCATCCAAATCAATTTCATATCCAGCATTTTCAAGGGTATCAGCTATTCTATACAAATTTGATGGTGCAAATTCAGCATTATATAAATCGAAACGAACACACTTATTTGAACTTTCCGTTGTTGTCGATGATACGTTAGGTAACTTTAATCCATCTTTTAAGGGTAAGAATTCTGGAATAGTTTTATTGTCAAATACTGATGCCATAACAGTACTCAACTTTTTAGAATCACTGGTCGCAGTAGCATCAGTTAAACCATTCCAGGTTTTAACTGTAGCAGTCGAGTCCACTTTATCATAATAAATGTTTAATACGATAGGAGTTTTAACATTATTAATAGTCGCAGAATTTTTCTTCAATTCCAAACGCAAAGCAGAATGATCACTGTAGATTTTATAAGCTTGAATAGATTGAGTAGTCCCTTTAACTATTTTGGTATGCCATCCACCATCGGTTGTATCAGCATCTAACTTCTCTTTAGCCAAATCTATAACTTCACTATTCCAAGTAGAACCAGCAAGTTGAACATATAATTCATCAGTTACTTTCTCATTCTTAGTAATATAAGGAGTAGCTGTTCCTAAGTATATGAAAGGAATGCAAGTTTCACCTTTCAAATCATCCTTTAAAATAGTCTTTACATCAGTAGACCAATCAGTAACTGTTCCATCGTAGTAAGCTTCAACATCAGTCAAAGTAATCAAAGGTCTTGAATTAGATCTGGATAACTTTACTGTTAAAGATTTTCCATCAGATGATGTCTTAGTCGCATTCAAATTGGTTGCGTTTGTAGTTACATTATTAATAGTAAAACCATTATCTATAAGAACTTGTTTTGCTTCTGCAATAACAGGGTCAGTCTTAGTATCTCCCCAGTCTCCACCCCAAATTTGCATTGTTTTACTAGTTTCATTGTAAGTATAAATAGGACGGTTTGTACCTAAATAAATATAAGGTAACACTGATCCAAAATTTGTCTGCATAGCTTCTTTCAAGCTATCACTCCAGTCAGTAGGTGCGTTTTCCTTATCGTATGTAGCTTCAAAGCCGGCAGTTATAGTTGTCTTTTGACCAGATTTTTTTCCATTTCTTCCTAATTCAGCTTTTACAAATACTTCTTCACCACCAAATGTCTTAGTCGCATAAACTTTATCAATATAACACTCAGAAATATAAGAAGAAGTGAAGAAGAAATCACCACGATAAGTTAGTGTGACATTCCATCCAGCTGCTTTAAATGTATCATAGAAGCCTACTAAGTGAGATACAGCGTCATCATGAGCATATGCATTATTGATAGTCAAAACTCCACTACCAAATTTAATTTCATCAGCATCTTTTCCTGTATCGAAGAATGGAATTTCAACATCACTTCCTAAAATACTAGAAACAACTTCTTTTGATTCAGCCGTCCAATCAGTATTAGCTGTTAAAGAACTATTAACAAATTTTCTAATTTCAAACGATGTAGTTTTGTTTTCATCTTTTCCAGTTGTGAATAATCCAACTTTATATGTAGCATCTAAATTGTCAAACATTTTCACCGCTGCTCTATAAACATAAGTGCCACGTGATGAATCCTTAGAATAAGTATTCATTTCACTTGCTACATACCATCCGTTTTCTTCAAATACTTGATCGAATAAAGTTACGACTTTTTCATTATATGCCCCGCCATAAATGACCATTTCACTATCATCTATATATGTAGTCGTATCAATATAAGGAGAAGCTGTTCCTAAATACATAAAAGGAAGAATTTCGTCAATTCCATCGGTGAATTTATCTGCAAACCCATCTTTAATAGCTTGAGTCCACGCAGTTATTGTAGATGGATCATAGTTCTCTGTCTTAGTCACAACTAGCTTAGGATAATATTCACCTTCAGTCTTTGCTGCTTCTTTTGTTAAAGTAGCTTTATAACTATCATGTTCTCCACCTAACGAAAACTCGACTTTAGTCTCACCTAATGGTGTATCAGTATCATCGCTAGTTGCATCATCTGCTTGATCAGCTTCTACTTTATCAGTCTCAGTCTTTTTGACTTCAGTCCATCCACCATTGGTTACAAAAGCTTCTCTAGCATCATCAAAAATAGAATTGTCCCACAACCCACCTGATAAAGTTAATTTCCTTGAATTTGTATTAGTAGAATCAATTGTAGGATGAACAGCACCTAAATAGACATAAGGAAGCGTCTTACCATTGCAGATATTAGATATTTCAGTCTTGATATCTGATGGCCAGTCAGTTTGATTCTCTTTGCTGAACTTTTCATTCAAAGCTACTGTCATAGTAGCTTTATTACCTGTTCCTTTTGCTAAAGTAGCAACCACTGTGGTTCCACTCAATTCATCTGTATAGGTAGAAATTTCTTTAGATGCATCTTCAGTATCTACTTCAACTACCCAAGTAGTTCCAGCAAAAGCATCTTCAAAAACTTGATCGACCTGATCGTTCCAAGTTCCGCCAGTCACAACCATCACTTTAGAAGTGTCATCGTTAAATTCCACTGAATAATTAGTGGTTCCCAAATATACGAAAGGAATGTTGTAATACTTTCCAAAATAATCTTTTAGCTTAGTCTTCTCTTCATCCTTCCAATCAGTGACAGCTTCAGGATCAAATGGCTCTGTATAATAAGCCTTCAATTCAAACAAATCTTTATTACTAGTAACTGAAATTTGAAGATGTTGTTTCTCTGACTTAGCATAAAAACTAGTGTCATAGACCATAGTAGACCAGCTGTATCCATCGTATAAGTTTTCAGCATCTGTCAAATTTGCTTCGACAAATTTCTCACCAGTCAATACGAGACTCGATCTATAGTTGTCTTTGGAGTCATTCTCATTCCATTTAATGTCGATATCTTTTCCAATATCGATATAAGGCAAAATGTTGCCTCCTAAATACTTGATCATAGCTTTAGTAACTTCTTCACTCCAAGGAGAATCCTCTGGTTTGATGATGTCAGGATCATCTTCAGGCTCATCAGGTGTGGAAGAAGTTGTCGCTTTTACACCAGTATCAGTTTGCTTTGAAGTAGGTGTAGTATCAACAGTAGAACCAGGCTGAATAGAAGTCGGAGAAGAAAGAGTCGAACTATTCGGATTTCCACAACTAGTCAACAACAATGGTAATAAAAAAATAGAAAATGTTAGTGCTTTTTTGTGTTTCATAATACATATGCTCCTTTTGCTTTTTAGAGCAAAAATAGTTTATCATAACGAAAAGAACTCAAGCCTTATTTTTTCTTGTATTTTTTATTGAAAGCGGTTTCGTATATTGTATAAATATCAAACAACTTATAAGCATTAATATAATTTTTTAGCAACAAAAAAACTAGATTTCGTTTAGAAATCTAGTTTCATTCCAAATATAAGATTAGATTTTATTATTATATGATTTGAATAGTCAAAGTCACGTTTTTAACAAATCCAGAGATATTAGGAGTCATATCTAACACGAATGTTTTGCCTTCGTGTTCATATTTTCCATTCAATCCCTTGTACATTGTGCCATCCTTAACTAAATAAGAATAGGAGATATCCCATCCACCATTCTTCAAAGCTGTATATGCCTTGTCAAACTCAGCTTCAGAATAGTTATAAGCAGTAATGGTCAATTTGTTAGACGAGAAGCTGGACTTAAGAGTATCATTCCAAGTCGCACCTAAATCAAAGAAAGGTAATACATAGCCATTCAAATTAGAGCTCATGGCATTCTTAATATCACTATTCCAATCAGTCTTGCTGTCATCAAACTTCTCATAATTATAGATATATACTTTGAATCCATGACTGATTCCATATTTAAGATATCCATCATCATCTAAGCTCATATCACCATCACCAGGTTTGAAATCAATCACGAAATCTCCGTTATCAGTAGTCTTAGTAGCTGTAAATCCAGGCAAGGAACCTTGAGCAAAAGGATTCAAAGTAACTGTAAATCCTTTGGAAGTCAACATTTCCATAGACTTGTAAATTGAATATGAAGTCAATTCAGAATAATAATTATTGAATGAGACTCTTCTATTAGAAAGACCAGATTCACTTACAGAAGTGCTAGACACACTTGAATCATTCTCAGTAAAATACAAGAAGCTAGGAATATCAGCAGCACCAGTAGTTCCAAATCTATCTTCTAAATAATCGGTAGCAGTGTGTCCCCCATACTTAATTGAAGACCAGTTAGTAGGATTCTCGTTATAAGAATGAGTGTTTTCTGTATCAAAGAATACATCCATTTCGATCTTATCATTGCCATTCTTATAAACTTTCAAACGCAAGTATTTATTATTGCCTAAATCTTTATAAGCAGTGACTGCAGAGACTGTATTCCAACCGCTTTCTATTTGTGTAAGTTCAGCATGCCATCCACCATCAGTTGTATCAGCATCTAACTTCTCTTTAGCCAAGTCTAATACTTCATCCTTCCAATTTCCACCGATAACACTGACTGACTTCGTATCGGAATTCATCAAAGTCTCAGCACCGGTAGTTGAATCAGTGACCTTATATTGGTTATTGGAGGCACTTACTGTAGGTGCAATAGTTCCTAAATAGATATAAGGAACAGCATTCTCACCTGTCAAATAAGAGCTGAATGCAGTCTTAATAGAGGCTGTCCATTCAGTTCCTGCTGTGGGATCAAATCCTTCTACAAATGAAAGTTTGAGAACAGGTCTATCATCGGACAAATCCAAATCAGCAGTCAAAGCATTGTTATTAGTATTTGTATACTTAGCAACCAGTTCTTCACTGCTAGATGAACTTTCATCGATAGTATATCCGGCAGCAGTAAATGCAGTTCTAGCATCAACTAAAATTTGATCGTTCTTTGCATTACCCCAAATGCACATGATTTCATTGCCGCCACGGCCTTCATCATAAGTGATATAAGGGGATGTGGTTCCTAAATAGACATAAGGCAATGTGAGTCCGTATTTAGTAGAAATCTCACTTGTAATATCGCTAGTCCAATCAGAAGCAGCTTTAGACTTGTTGTATTTTTCTTGAGTCGCAACTGTCCCAGACATATAGCCATTGGTATTTGATTCGACCTCGATTACAACCGTCTTATCATCATCAACCTTCTTAGAAGCAGAGATATAATCGAAATCACAGTTGGCATTGTACTCAGTACGATACATATTGTGACCGAGCTTGACGAAAATCCAACCATCAGCCTTCAAAGCTTGATAAACTTTCCAAATTCCTGTACTCAATGTTCCACGAGTATAAGAGAAGTTGATATTGAGCTCTCCATTATAGCCAGTAATTGAAGCTTCTCCACTATTTGATCCAACGTCGAAGAAAGGCATCTCAAAATCAGCCCCTAAAACATTCTCAAACGTCTTCTTAGCTTCATCACTCCATTGAGTAGAAACATTAACATCAACTGATTTAGTAATTTCAAGGAATGCTGTCTTGTCTAAAAACACAGAAGTATCTTCATACAAAGAGAACAAAGATACCTTATATACTTCATTTCCTACTTTCTTAAGAGCAACTCTATAGACGGCACTCTTATCATCGTTATAGCCACTTCCATATGAGTCATAGTCTTCGTTTGCGACTACCCATCCAGATTCTTCGTTGAACTTTGTATCAAATTCAGACAAAAGTCTTTGATCGAAATGACCACCACCGATAATTAACTGTCCGTAAGAAGTTACTTTAGATCCATCCATTTCATTTGATGTTGTCATATCACCATTGATAGAGGGATTAGCTGTTCCAATATAGACCTTAGGAAGTGTATCATCCAAAGTATCTTCAAACATATCTTCAAATTTAGTCTTAATTGCTTCTGGCCAAGCTGTAAATGTATCAGCATTGTATTCTTCACTCTTCATGATAGAGAAACGTGGAGTTTCATTTGCATCTTGCATCTTTGTAATAGATACCGTAATTGTTTGTCCGTTGACAGCTTTAGAGAATTTAGCAGAATTAGAGCCTTCTTCAACAGCCTCGCTAGTCCAACCATCTGCTTCAAAAGAAGCCTTGGCGCTAGTCAAGATTGAATCATCCCAATGTTTTCCTAAAACTGTAACTCTAGCACTGTTTGTGTTGGTAACATCAACTCTAGGATAAGTAGCTCCCAAATAGACATAAGGAATTTCTAAATCGCCAAATGATGCTTTGAATTTAGTCTTAACTGCTTCTGGCCAAGCTGTTTGATTCTCAGCATCAAACTTTTCATTGAATTCAACACTCAACTGAGCTTTGTTGTTCTTTTCTTCCAAAGTGGCTGTAAATGTACTAGCATTAGCTGTTGTATAAGATGCTCTCTTAGTTGTGACAGGATCATCTTCCTTAGTTGCATCTGTCCAAGATGCAAATGTGCTTTCGAAGATTGATACAACTTCATCGTTCCAAACTCCACCAGTAACAACAAAATCTTCATCTGCTGTGGTTTCAACCGTAGAGCTCTCACCAATCTTTACTCCGGTATCCAAAAATTCCCATCTATAATTTTGAGTTCCTAAATATGTAAAGGGAACAACTGTGCTAAATTGTCCAAAATGCTCAAGCATAGCTTCCTTGACATCATCATTCCACTCTGTGACAGATGAAGAATCAAATGGTTCATCATAATAAGCACGCAATTCAAACAAATTATCATCAGTAGGAGAAACGATAACTGTCAAATGAGTCTTTTCATTAACTGCTGTGAAGACATTATGAGCAAATACGACTTCATATCCATATTTCTTATATGTTTCAATAGCATCTTTTAAGTTAGATGCAACAAATGTATCACCCGTCAATACAACACTGGATAAATAGTCGTCCTCTTTATCATCTTCAACATATTTTCCTTCAATTTGATTGCTTTTACCAATATAGACGTCAGGAATGACATTTCCACCTAAATGTTCTTGCATCAATTGAATGATTTCTTCATTCCATTGAGTCTCACTAGGATCCACATCTCCACTATCTTCGGTGGTTCCAGAAGGTGACGATGTAGTCGAACCCTTGTCTGTAGGTTTAGTAGAATCTGGTGTAGGCTTTTCAGTAGTAGAACCACTTCCTGGATTTGATGGTGTAGTAGTGGGCGTATTTCCGCCACAGCTAGTCAACATCAAAGGAAGTAAAAGAATTGAAAACAAAGTACTTCTCTTAAATTTCATAAACAAAGCTCCTTTCGCTAATTCTCGGGTCATGAATGAGTATAACACAATTCAAACTAACAACAAAAAAATAATTAAAATAACGTAAAACTTAAAGCACCCAAGCTTTAAGTAACTTTATTTAGAATACTTATAGTAATAGTATAAGAAAGTCTAAAAAGTACCTATAAGTTATAGTTATTTGCTAGTTATTTCACGTTAGTATATAATTGCACATATTCACAAGAAGGTTTTTATATGGAATCACAAGAACCAAAGCCAAAAAAAGATATAGGATTAACAACAATAGAATTGGAAATTCCTGAAACTTACATAGATGATGATAACTTTTTCTCAAAGTCTATTTCTTGGAAGAGAAGATTGAAAATTGTCGAAAAAGTTTTGACTATATTCATGGCTATCATCGCAATTCCTTTATCAGCATATATAGCTTCATGGATTGATATTGCTCAAGGAGGAATGGTGGCAGCACCATTAAGATTCAATCCTTTCTCGAAAGAATTGTGGTCGATAACAATATTGCCATACATCTTATCATTCATCATTTTGATAGCATGTGAATTCTTCTTCAAAAACATCTCACTTACAAAAGGTGTTCTAAAAACGACATGCTATTCACTAATATTATCAGTCCTAATAAACGTCACCACATTTACTTTGTGTACTGCGTTTAGACAAGCAATAATCAATTCTGAATCAAATCTATATTATGCATATATTGCAATGGGTGCTATAGATGGATGTGTCTATACATTCATACTATTAGTCATAAGGATAATTTTAAAAGTAATAAACAAATCAAACAAGAAAAGAGTGATCATAGTCGGACCTAAAGAAGATGCTCAAATATTGAGCAAAAAGATGATTAAAGAAAACAAAAAGCAATGTACTATCAGATATGTTTTCTATGAAGTAGATGGCCAAATATCCGAGGATATATATACTAAAGTTAAAAAAGTGAATACGATTATCTTATTAGATAGTCTTACGGCCAAGAATAAACAAGCCTTGCTTCTTTATTTTTCTTCTTGCAAAAACAAAGATATCTTCGTATGTTCTTCGTACTTTGACATAGTCTTCTTAGATGGAACACTCACACACGTAAATGAAAAGATGGCATTTGAACAAAGGCCTTTATATATCGATTCTGTAGAAGCTTTTGTTAAACGTGCTTTCGATATAATCGTTTCCTTGATAGCTCTCATTTGTTTGTCTCCTATTATGTTGTTGACGGCTTTGCTTGTAAAATGTCAAGATGGAGGTCCTGTCTTTTATAAGCAGACCAGATTAACAAAAGGATTAAAACCGTTTGAGATATATAAATTTAGATCGATGAGAGTAGATGCTGAAAAGATTGGTGGTGCACAATTAGCTAGCGAAAACGATCCAAGAATAACTAAGATTGGAAGAATAATACGTGCTACAAGAATCGACGAGCTTCCTCAAATAATAAACATTCTTAAAGGCGATATGTCTTGGGTAGGACCTCGTCCTGAGAGACCTGAATTTGTTTATGGCTTTATTAGAACCAATCCATTATACAGATATAGATATAATGTCAAAGCTGGACTCACTGGACTTCAACAAGTCTCTGCAACTTACCACACATCATTTGAAGACAAACTTAAATACGACTTATATTACATCCAAAATCAAAGCACTATATATGATTTAATAATCATATTTAGAACTGTCGGAGTAGTTTTCCAAAAGAGCATGGCTGAAGGTGCCGACCCCGAAGAGATGGCACTTCCTATGGAAGATTTCTTGGATGAGCAAGATTATACATTCAAGGATCACGGTAGTTATTTATCCATTTTCAAAAATGAAGAAGTAGAAAAGCAACAAAAAAAGAATAAATAAGACATTAAAAAATAGCATTAGGCTTAATGCTATTTTTTAATGTTGCACGTTTTATCATTAGCTAAAAACAATTTGTTTTAACCAACAAAAAAACTCACCATCTTTCGATGATGAGCAATTAATGTTTATATAGATTAGTCCTTGAACATTTGAGCTAAGATCTTAGAAGTCATAGCCATCTGATCTGCATCGACATATTCCATTCTTCCATGAGGATTGAAGTCTCCATCTCCGATATTAGGAGTAGGAAGTCCCATGAAAGAAAGCTGGGATCCTGTAGTTCCACCACGAACGGCAACAAATGAATAGGGAACATTCAAAGCCTTGAATGCATTTGTTATAAGCTCGATAGATTCAGGGCATTCATTAATCTTTTCAATCATATTATGATATGTATCGACTACAGTCACAGTAACTCTTCCTTCACCATACTTTTCATTGAGAATATCACCGGCATGCTTAGCAATCTCAGCCATATGCATAGCCTTAGAAAGATCATGATCACGAATAATATATTCCATTGTTGCATGCTCTTCTGAGCAAGTCATATTGCAAAGATGATAGAATCCTTCTCTCTCTTCAGTAAATTCAGGTCTTTGGAACCAAGGTAAAGATCTGTCGAATTCAATAGCTAGCATATTGGCATTTATCAGTCTATTCTTACTAGCACCTGGATGAATATTGAATCCTTTGATATCTACATGCATAGCTAAGGCGTTGAATGTTTCTATGTTTATTTCTTCTAAATCTTCACCATCGACTGTGATTCCAAACTTGGCTTTGACTTTATCCATTGATACATGTTTGGCATCCTCACCTGTCTCTTCATCAGTGGTGAAATGAATTTCCAAAGTTCTATGCTTGCAACGATGATTAGGGAGTTTCTCAAGAAAATCCATGACAGCTGAGCAACCAGCCTTATCATCACCGCCTAATAAAGTTGTTCCATCAGGAATAATCAATTGATGTCCGATAGACTTCTTCAAGTAAGGATAATCTTTGGCATGAAGGACAACACCATGTCCAAAGTCGATATCGCCACCTTCATACTTGATAACTCTAGGCTTTATATCACTTCCCTTAGCAGCAGGTGAAGTATCCATATGACAAAACAGAGCTACTCTAGGAAGAGTTTCTTCCTCTGAAGGTTTAAACACAGCACGGACAACACCATAACCATTAATATCCAATTCATCAGGCTTAAAAGTCTTCAATTCTTTATAAATTACTTCTTTACCAAAAGCATATTGTCTATCAGTAGAAGCTTTCCCTGGTCTAATCGTCTCAGATGAAGTTGTATCAAAACTGACATACTTCTTAAATCTTTCAATAATATCCATTTTATTCTCCTTATAACTCCATATAGAATAAAACAAATAAAATCATTTTATTTCGGTAATAGTCTATTTCTTCTTTCTTTTAACTAATAATATAGATAAAAGAATAATGAAGAATACAAATAAAGCTAATATAAAAATGATAAAAAATACATTCTCATATGTATATACAGCTAATGGAGAATTAATATGATCATAAAATCCATCAGGTCTTGTCGATCCATACATATCGATCATCAATATATAATTTGAAAGATTAACAAAACATGAATAATAAAAATTATTTTTTACATTGTTTTAGCATATTTCTTAAACCCTAAAGATTTATCGAAAAAGCTAAATGAAATAAAACGTAAATAAGCTTGTAGATTGAATTTGAAAATTATTTGCAATTTATGTTGACAACATTTTTAACACGCTGTATATTGAATATGAAAATGAATTTCAATTTAATATTAGAGGTGTTTAATATATGAATAAGATAAAAATATATAGTTTTATAATGCTAAATATAATTAGTTCTTCACTACTATTTTCTTGTAACATGGAGCCATTCAATGGAATATCTACTACATTTGGGCCTATGTATGACTTCACAAAAAGAATAGTCAAAGATAAATTAGATGTAATAACTATAGTCGGTGAAAATGAACCACATGGATTTGAACCAAATGATCCTCAAATAGCCGCTAAAACTGAAAGAGCAAAGTTATTAGTAGCATATGGTCAAGGAATCGATGACTATGCAAAAAATATGACATCTAAGGATAAATATTTTTGCGCCACGACAAACGTTGAATTCATTAATACAAAAGATTCCGATGGAGTCGAGACAAAGGTTAAAGATTCACACGCATGGTTATCGATTAAGGCTTCTAAAATAATGTTGAAATCTATTGCAGACAAAATTGTTGAAATAGATCCAGACAACAAAAGCTACTATGAAGAAAACTTAAAAGAAGCTTTAGATGAATTTAACGCTCTAGATGATGAATATACAAATGCTCTAGTCAATGATAAAATCACCACTAATATCTTTGTAACTTCCCATGAAGCTTTCGCTTATCTTGCTAGAGATTATGGCCTAATCCAATACGGGATTGCCGACATAGCCGACAACGAACCCAATTCATCTCAAATATCAAAAATTGTCGATTATATAATGACAAATGATATTCATTATATTTGTCTAGAAGAATTAGACGAGCCTGGTCATGTAACTACAGTAATTAATGAAATCCATAAAATTAATCCGACATACAAAATAGATACTGTTCAATTAAATGCATTTGAAGGTGTATCTATAAATGATTGGTCTTCTACTGACAATTATATTTCGATAATGAAAAACAATCTGGATCAGTTGAAAAAAGCTTTAGGTTACAAGCTTTAAAGAGGAAATACATATGTTTGCTTATTCATTCATGCAAAGAGCTTTAATAGCTATAATTCTTCTCGGAATAATACTTCCTATCATCGGATTGAATATGACCACAAAAAGACTATCTATGATAGGCGACACCTTATCCCACACTTCCTTATGTGGTATAGCTCTAGGATTAGCTGCAGGTACAATGCCTACTGTTTGGGCGATAGGAGTGAGTATAGTCGCAGGAATCATAATAGAAATAGTTAGAAACCATTTCAAAAAATATTCCGAATTGACATTATCTATAGTGATGTCCACTGCTGTTGGAGTTGCAGGAATTCTAACTTCAAAATGGGCTAGTGGAAATAAAATAGAATCATATTTGTTTGGATCATTAATAACAGTCCAGTGGGATTCTATATGGATAATAATAGGTGTATCAATAATAACAATATTATTCAATTTGATCTTCTATAGAACTATTATGTATACATCATATAGCGAAAGCGAAGCTAGAATTTCTGGTGTGCCAGTAAAAGCTATGAATTTAATTAACACGATTCTCGTAGCGTGTGTAGTCGCTGTTGCATCTTCGATAATAGGATCTTTGCTCGTATCAAGTCTATTAGTAATTCCTGTTGCGAGTTCTTTGCAAATATGCAAAAGCTATAAATTTACTATGTTGAGTTCAATAATAATATCTTTGATATGCGGTGTTAGTGGATTATGTATTTCATATCCTTTAAGTATCAACACTGGTGGAACTATTGTATTGATGGCAACCGCCATACTCATACTATCAATAATTTATAAGTTTATATTAAAAATCCTCTTTAAAAGCAGAGCTTTAGAGAGGAGTAAGTCAGCTTAACAATTTATATTTATTATATAGATTTGTTAAATTACATTCCTTGAGTTTTCAATCAATTCATCAACGATTCCATCACCCAATCCAATCAAAGGAACTATGAAATATTTTGCTCCCATAATTTTGGCTGCGGTCAAATAAATTTTTCCTGCCGGGACAATGACATCTGCACGATCGGGTTTTAGCTTATATTTTTGTCTTCTTTCATCGACAGTCATGCCGGAGAGCTCATTATATAAAGCCTTCAATTCATCAGCACGAAGAATGTTGACACCTTTCTTAGTCTCGTGTTCAGACATCTTCCAATAGCGGTTGATATTTCCACCGGTTCCGATAATGTTTAACTCACCATATTTATCATGATATTCATTGAGCAAATCCTTAAGCTTGCCCCATGTTTCGAATTTATCTTTCTTAGCTAATATTCTCAAAGTTCCTATAGCAAAGGATGTCGATTCGATAGGCTTTCCGTCCTTGATCAAAGAAATCTCAGTGGATCCTCCACCGACATCGACAGACAAATAAACACCTTCATCACAGTGAATATCGGATATTATAGAAGTGATTGTCTGAGCTTCTTTTTCTCCAGATACTATCTGCATATCAATTCCGGTTTCCTTACGAATTCTCCAAATGATATCTGATCCATTCTTGGCTTCACGCATAGCTGAAGTTGCATAAGCTCTATAGTCTATAACACCATATATATTCATCAAAGATCTAAAAGCTTTCATAGTATCTATCAACTGCTCTTCTTTTCTAAAGCTGATGGATCCAGTAGAGAAGACATCGGCACCAAGTCTTAAAGGAATTCTTATCTCTTGAATTCTAGCAGATACTACCTGGCCTTTCTGATTCTGATAAACATCTTTTATAACAAGTCTACCTGCATTTGTTCCGACATCAATGCCAGCGTAATATCCATTTTTCATGAGCCAAAAGCCTTCCTTCGTTATAGTAATTAGATTAATTATAGTAATTAGATTACAACAAAATCATCTATTTTTTTATACTTTTTTCAAGTAATTAGACATGAAAAGGAGATTATAAGAAATAAACCACATTTAAATATGTGGATTTATAAATTGTTTTTGCTTCGAAATATGAGATATTTTCGAAGCATTTCAAATCAATATATAATACTAAATATCTGTATCAATCAAAAATAGGGATTTTTTATCCCTATTTTAATTCTAGCAATCCTTACTTGTTCTTATAATGCTTATAAAGGATTTCTTGACTACGAATCTTTCCGGCCCCGTCAGTATATCTTATATTCTGACCTTTACCATCTACAACAAACGATTTTGTATTATCGTTGAATCCACTATCAAATATAAATTGCAATTCTTTTTGGCAGTCTTTATCTAAGACTGGAGTTACAACTTCAATACGATTATATAAATTACGAGGCATCCAATCAGCCGAACCCATAAAGTAAAGAGGTTTACCACCATTTTGGAAAATAAATATTCTAGAGTGTTCCAAATATCTATCTATGATTGCATGAATATGTATATTCTCTGACAATCCTGGAATTCCAGTTATCATAGAACAGTTACCACGTATTAATAAATCTATCTTTACTCCTGCTCTACTAGCTTCATATAATTTTTCGACCATAGCTTTATCAGTGATATGGTTGATCTTGATTTGAATTCCAGAAGGCTTGCCTGCCAAGTGATTCTTTATTTCATTGTCTATCAAATCACTAAATTTCTTCTGCATTTTGTTAGGCGAAACTAATAATCTTTGGAATGTAGGCTGTTTATAAGGCTTAGCAATCATTTCAAATATCGAATTAATATCATTTACAATCTTCTTATCAGCAGTGAATAAGAGGCAATCAGTATATGTTCTGGCATTTCCTTCATGGAAGTTGCCTGTCGATATGACTGCGATATCAGGTCCATCCTTGACTTTCACTGAAACAATCTTTCCATGAACCTTAAAGCCTTCAACACCAGTCAAAACTTCACATCCTGCATCTCTCAAAGTTTGTGAGATTGAAATATTTGACGATTCATCAAATCTAGCCATAAGCTCAACCATACAAGTGACTTTCTTGCCGTTTCTAGCAGCTTGAGTCAAAGCTCTGACTACCTCAGAGTTCTTGGCTGCTCTATAAATAGAAGTTTTAATAGAAACTACTCTAGGAGAAACTGCACAAACTTGTAAGAATCTAATAAAGGCATCGAAAGATTCATAAGGAACATGAACCAATAAGTCTTTTGCTCTAATAGAATCTATCATATTCTTTCCTTGAGCGACTAAGTCTATTTCATGTGTTGGCCAAGGCTCGTTCTTTAGTGAGGCATCGCCAAAGAATGGGAATTTCATCAAATCTTTATTATTGTGATAACGTCCTCCAACTGAAATCATATCTGAGTCATCAATATCCAAAGATCTAATCAATTTATTCTTCAAATCATCTGGAATTCCCGCCCCAAATATTGCACGAATAGGGATTCCCTTGACACGGGTCTTTACAGCTTGAGCAATGGATTGAAGAACACCTTCCTCTGGATCAGACTCAACTTCCATCTCAGCATCCTTAGAGAACTTAAATGCATACGCATCGAATGTATCATACCCCAAACCTTCAAATATATATGAAAGATGGTATCTTACAATATCGTCTAGATAAATTACATAATGATTATTTCCTATATCCGGAAGTTTAATAAATCTACCAGTAATTCCAACCGGGAGAGGAATCAATGCGTACCCTAACTTCTTGGTACCTTTCTTAGACATCTTAACAGCTAAGTAAATATGAGCGTCATTGACATCAGAAAGATTTGCTTTTTGAGAGATGATTATTGGATTTATATATCCAGCGACATTTTTAACATAATAATCATGAACGAATTTTTGCTGAGATTTGTTCAAATGCTTCTCATCTATAAGATGAATTCCCTTCTTCTCCAATTCATCAAATATATGTGATTTAATAACATCGTATTCTTTTGAATACAAAGCAGTAAGACTAGTGATCTTCTTCAACGTATTCAAAGCTTCTTCTCTTTCATCTTTAAATTCTTTTCCTTTAGT
>UMAI01016382.1_pt1 | contig 20278 bp, 10 predicted proteins | sample 1963701 | NCBI WGS metagenome assembly UMAI01 (sample SAMEA4835915, study PRJEB28245) | human gut metagenome | biome: gut microbiome; material: fecal sample | place: Denmark | collected 2008
AAATCTAATAAAAAACACTTGAAAAAGTTTACATAAACGTATATAATATAAATGTATAAAAATATCAAAATATAATTACATTAAATTACAAAAATGTCATAAAAATGTAATTTTTCAACAATTCTTTTTAATCTATAAGTTTCCGTAAACAAATTTAAAAAGGATGTAGAATTTATAAAATTTAATAAGAAAACACATATTGACATTAGACGTCAAAAATGTGAGAATAATGCTATATAAATATATAATATATAGCAGAAATAAAAAAACAAAATCAGGAGGAAAAAACATGTTTAAAAATCTAAAAAAATCAAACGATGGAAAAATAAGCACAAAAGTGTTAGCAACATTTTTAGTTTTAACCTTAACCTTTTCAAATTTTGCACTACTTCGGATCATATCTGGGAAGTGGTTTAATTTCTTATGCAGCAAATGAACAAAACGAAATTACATTTGATGCAAAAATATTAGACGAAGGAGAAAAAGAAGTAAATAAAACAGACATAACATCTGAATTAAACTTGCGTTTGAACATAGCTGTAAAAGAGGGAAGTTTAAAAAACATAAAACTAAATCTTGAAAACTGCAACTTTAAACTAAAAGACAAAATTATAATAGACCAAATAAATGCAGGAGAAAACAAAGAATTAAACTTACCAATAGTAGCAAGAAACGATAACAAATTTAATTTAGATTTATTAAACATGGAAAGTAAAATAAAATTAACAGGTACATACTCAAACGATAACAAAACAGAAGAAATAAGCAAAGAAAAAAGCGTTTTATTAGAATGGAATTCAGAAAAACTTCAAACAATGGATGACGAAACTAAAAAAGCAACAAAAATATTAGAAAACAACATAATAACAAACAAAATATACACAATAGATGGAGAAGAAAAAAGAGTAGTACAAGTAAAAATAAAATCAGGAATAAAAGATAACATATATCCAATAGAAAAAACACAAATAACAGTAAACCCAATACAAATTGGAACAATGAATGAAGAAAAAGAATTTTTACAAGATAAAGAACTAACAGCAGAAAAAGTTGAAGTAACAGCATACTCAACTATGGCAACAAACGGAAAAGACGGAGCAATAAGCTTTGGTACAGCAGAAGAAAACAAACTAGGTTCATGGCAATATGACAGCGAAAGTGGAAAAATAACAATAACAGTAAACAATAGCAAAGACGAAAACAACTGCGTAGAATGGGCAAAAAATGCAGTAGACGAATTTGTAGTTACATACATATTTGATAAAGAAGCTATATCAAATACATCAGCAATAAAAACAGAAGTAGAAAATAACATTAAACTTTACACAGACGAAACAGAACATAAAAAAACAGCAAGATACGGGGAAACAAATGCAGAAAAAGCTATGCTAGTAGAATTAGACATACAAGCTCCAGAAAAACTAAGCAAAAGAAACATTAAAACAGGAGTTGACTTTAACGAATATTGGACACTAAATATAAGTAGCACAAAAATAGGAGAAGACATATTAGCTGTTTCTCAAATAGACAATCTAAACATAGCAGACCAAGAAAACCCAAAACCAGTTACATATTATAATGCTACATATATAAATAAAGATGAGTTTATAGACATATTAGGAGAAGATGGAACAATAGACCTAATAAATATAGAAACAGAAGAACAAATTGGAACAATAACAATAGACAGTGTAGCACCAAATAATGAAACACTACTTACAGAAGAATACCCAGAAGATGTAAGTCTAATAGGAATTCAAATTAGTAAGCCTATAAAAGCAGGAAAACTAAGAATAGCAAGTAGCAAAACATTAGACATTTCAAACGTAGAAGAATATGTTGCAGACATAGACAAAATAGAATCTTTAACAATTAATGCAATAGCAGGAGTTCAAGACAATGATGACTTTGTATATACAATATCAAGTAAAAAACAAATTACACTAGAAGCACCAAAAACAAATGCAGAATTAGGGCTAAACTTAGGAAAAGATAAAACAACATTACCAGTAGGAGAAGAAAACAAAGTTGACTTTACAGTTACATTATTAACAGAAGAAGACTCATGCAAACTATTTAACAACCCAGAAATAAAAATACGATTACCAGAAAACGTAAACGTTGTACAAGAAATTAAAAAAGAAAATGTAATTATTCAACATGCAAATGGATTAGAAATAGAATCTGTAAGTGTGCAAACGATAAGAAGGGACTCTACATCAGGAGAAAGAAGTACAAATAAACAAATTGAAATAAAACTAAAAGGAAATCAAGAAGGATATGCAGAATTTGATGGACAAAATACAACAATAACATTTTCTGCAAATCTAAAAACACCAGAATTACTACCAACAAGTACAGGAGACATTAAATTAACAGTAGTAAATGGAGAAGAAGAAGCAAAAGATTCAGAACAAGTAACATTCTCAGCAGAAAAAGGAATAATACTTGCAAATAGTATCTCAAATTATAACGAAGCACAACCTGAAATAGTAGCAATAAAAGGAAACAGCAAAACAGGTTTATTAAGCGAGGAAAAATCAGCAATAGCACAAGTAACAGGAACAATAATAAACAACACAGGAAAAGACCTAGAAAATGTAGTAGTAACAGGAAACTTCGCAGAAGCAGGTTCTACAATAAATCCTACATTAAAAGAAGAAATAACAGCAGGAAATGCAACAGTAGAATACTCTGTAGATGGACAAACATTTGAAGCATACAACCCAGAAAAAGCAAGTGAATATAAAAGCTATAAAATAACATTTGCAAAACTAACAGATAAAACAGTAACAAAATTTACATATAAAATTGAAATACCAGCAAACTTAGGTGCAAATAAATCTATGGAAAGTACATATACTGTAAAAATAGGTAACCAAGAAGGTAAAGCGGTATCTATAAAATTGGAAACACCACAAAAAATAGAAATAGAAGTATCTGCAAAAGCAATAAGTGATACTGTATATGAAGAACAAGAAGTTACATTTACAGTAGATGTAACAAACAAATCAAATGTTACAGCTAAAAATGTAAGTATAGAAGCAAGTCTTCCAGAAGAATTAGATTTGGTATCAAAACCAGAGAATTTTGATATAGAAGCTGGAAAGACAATAACAAAAACAATAACAGCAAAAGTAAAAGAATTACCAGAAGAAACAAAACAAAAAGATATTACAACAACAATAAAAGCAATACCAAATGGCAAAGAAGATCAAGCAAAAACAACAGAAGTAAAAAATGTAGTGAAACAAGCATTAATAAAAGCAACAATAGAAGATGCATATAGTGATGGAGCAGAATTTATTTACGAAGGAGGGCAACTAGGATATAAAACAACAATAACAAATGTATCTGACGAAACTTTAACAAATGTAGTTGTTACAAGTAAATTGCCAGAAGGAACAAAGTTGGATGAATATGAAGAGACAAGAGTGTTTTTAATTAATAGCGATGGCGAAGAGACAAAGAAAGAAGTTGAAATAGAAAACGATAAAATAATATGTAAAATAAAAGAAATAAAGCCAAAAGAATTTATTATAATGAGGATATATTTAGTGGATAGCAACACATTGAAAAACAACAAAACAGAAAAAACATTAACATATATGGTAAACATTAATGCAGATCAAATAATAGATTATACATTAAAAAAGGATACTATTTTAGTAAACCCAGAACTAGATTTTAAAGTTACTTCTGAAAATATTACAGATCCAACAAGAAATAAATATGTACAATCTGGAGATGTTTTAAAGTATGTAGCAGAAGTAACAAATAATACAAAATATAAACATTATATAATGTTTAATACTAATATAATAAATGATTTTAAATTGGATAAAATTCAATGTGAGATTTCGGGAAAAGACATGAGCGATAGCATATCCAAAAAAGGCATTTATACTATAAATATAGGATTAGATGCTGGGGAGAAGCTTATAGTTAAGTGGCAAGGAACGGTGTTGGCCGAGGAAGAAGAAAATATAAAAATTATAAGTAAATCAACAAATTCAATTGGAGAAAACATAGATAAACAAACACAAACCATAGAGTACATATTAAAAGGAACTAAAACAGAAGAACCAGATAAACCGGACACAGACGAACCAGGCACAGACGAACCAGGCACAGACGAACCAGATACACCAACAGATAAAACATATAGCATTTCTGGTACAGCATGGCTTGATGAGAACGAAGACGGAATAAAAGATGAAAAAGAAAAATTATTAAAAGGTATTTTAGTAAAAATAAAACAAATTAACAAAGATAATGTTGCAGAATACCTAAAAGGTGAAGATGGAAAAGAAATAACAGCAATAACAGATAATGATGGTAAATATGAATTTAAAAACTTAAAAGCTGGAAAATATATAATAGAATTTGAGTACAACACAAAAACGTACAAACTTACACCAGTAGTAAACAAAGACTCAGTTCCATCTGCACCTACAACAAACGAAGGAACAACAGTAACAACAGATACTTTAAACCTAGTTAGCGAAAATATTGAAAATATTAATATAGGTTTAGTGCTAAATGCAAAATTTGATTTAGAATTAAACAAATATATTACAAGAGTAGTAGTTCAAAACGATAGTGGAACAGCAGAATACAAATACAATAACGAGCAATTAGCAAAAGTAGAAATAAAAGCAAAACAAATGGCAAGCTCAACAGTATTTGTAGAATATCAGATAGAAGTTAAAAACAACGGAGCAGTTCCAGGAACAGCAAGTGTAATAGCAGACTACTTACCAAAAGGACTAAAATTCAGCTCAGAAATGAACACAATTTGGTATCAAGGAACAGATGGAAACCTATACACAGAAGCACTAAAAGATGTAACTCTAGAACCAGGGGAATCAAAACAAGTTAAATTGATATTAACAAAAGCAATGACAGCAAATAACACTGGAACATTTACAAATGCGGCAGAAATATACGAAGACAAAAACGATTTTGGACTAGTAGATACAAACTCTACACCGGCAAATCAAGAACAAAAAGAGAACGATTATAGTACAGCAGAATTAATTATAAGTACAGCAACAGGTAGTCAAATAATGTATATCGGAATAATAATAACAAGTATGCTTATATTAGGTGGCGGAATATATCTAATAAATAAAAAAGTAATACTTGAAAAGAATATATAGGAAAGGAGAAAGATCAATATGACAAAAAAAATTAAAAATTATAAAATGCCATCATTATTTGTATCTTTATTTTTTATTATAATAATTTTCTTTTCAAGTAAAAGCGTTTTTGGTGTTAGCAATATTCCTGAAAAAGGTGAATTACATGAAACATATTATAATATTTGTGGACTAGATGTTAGAAATAACGAGGCATTGTTTTGTGTACAACCTATGACAGATATGTTATGGGAAAATAATGGAAACAAAAAATATAAATATAAAGTTGTTGGAAAAATATCAATCGATTCACAGAAAAAAGAGTTTAAAAGAGAGGGAAATACTAGTAAATTAAAATCAGATGATGCTGCAATAAGTATTATAGCGTTTACTGATTACAGCAAAACAGACAAATACAAAAAAAATGTTGAAGAGTATAAAGAGGGTAGTAAATCTTACATAAAAGGGTTAACACCATGGGAACAGATTGTCATAACAGACCCAACTCAATATCTAATTTGGTATTTACATGAAGGAGCCATTAGAGCTGATGGAGAGAAAAAATGGGATGAAATAATAGAAAAAATGGATGCAAATGGAGTATTTAAAGATAATACTGAGAAAGAGTTTTTTAGTATATTTAGCAAAGTAGCATTTGTGCTTTGGTTTAGAGATATGCCAGTTACACCAACAAAAGCAGACATATTAGCTAGAAAAGAAATAAAAGCGGACCAAAGTGTAGAACCTAAAATTGATTATGATGCAAGTAAAAATAACGAAGTTTTAGCAAAGAGAGTTCAGAATTTACCTACAGGAACTAATTTAGAAGATTACATTGTAGTTGGACCATATAGATATAGTGCATCAGGAGAGGATTGCATTAGCCAAATTTTAGTTAAGAAAAATGGCGAAAACAACTATAATGATATAAAGCCAGGTTCTAATATATTAGTATTAAGCAAGACCCCAGAAGGAACATATAAACCAATATATTCATTAGATGAAAAGAATAATATAATAAATGATAAGATTTCGCCAGAATTTTATGTTCTTGTAAGAAAAAATAAAGGAATTGCAAAAATAGATGATTTAAAGCTTATATTTAAAAGAACAGAGATAAAAGGAACAATATATTATTTAAGTTATACAGGGGGAACTGATAGTCAGAATTTAATCTATGTTACAAGTGAAATAGATGAAAAAACATATACATTGAATTATAAAGTCAACCTTATCCCTCCTGTACAAGTTGAATTAGACAAAGTGGATACTGCTGGAGCAGCAGTTAGTGGTGCTAAATTCAGCATAGAATACAGCAATGGATTAAAAGGAGAGACAAAAACAGTTGGAACAGATGGAAAAATAAAATTTTCACAATTACAACCAACTAGCCCAGACTCATTTACAGCAACAATAACAGAAACATTTACACCATCAGGATATAAAACGCTAGAAAAACCAATAGAATTAAAATTTACTTATGATTCAAATAACGCAGTATGGAAAGTTGAAAAAACAAGTGGACCAGACGAAAAAGTAACAATAGGAACAGTTACTAAGGACAACAAATCAGGAACTGTAAAAATTCCTATAAAAGTAGAAAACAAATCTATAATAGAAAAATTAACATTATTAAAAACTTCATCAGTAAGTGGAGGAAAGGTTGAAGGAGCAAAATTTAAATTAACATTAACAAATGTTGCAAGTATAAAGAACCATCAAATACCAGAAGCAGGGGAAGTAACAATAATTGAAACAACAAATTCAGATGGAAATCTTGTGTTAGAAGACATTGAAATAAAAAATTTAAATGAACCAGTAGTAATTACAATAGAAGAAATAGAAGCACCAGTAGGTTACAAAAAAATTGAAGGAACAATAACAGTAACACTAAAAAGAGAGGGAAATGGATATAATATATCTGAAACAAAAAAAGATTCAACTGTTACTGATGATGAGTTTAAAGCAGGAAAAGTAACATTAAAAAATCACGAATTAGAATTAAACATTAAAGATATTCCTGTAATGAACCTAGGTGGAATAGTTTGGACAGAGAAGATACAAACAGGTAAAGAGCAACCTGAAATAAATAATCAATATGATGGCGAAAATCAGGACGAAGCTTTAGCTGGTATAAAGGTAAGCTTATATAAAAACGGAAAAAAAGTTGCAGAAACAACTTCATCAGATGAAAATCAAAAGGCAACATACACGGATCATAAGGGAAATAAAGTAGAAGTAAACCTAGCAAAAGGTGAGTATATGTTTACAGATATAACAGCGGGTGATGACTATTACGTAGTATTTGAATATGATGGAATCAAATACCAAGCAATGACAAATAGTAAAGAACAAGCATATACAACAAAAGCAAGAGATACAAAAATAGCTGAAGAACCTAACCGTAAAGATTTTAATGCTAATACAAAAGAAATATCTGGTACTGGTGAAGTAGATAAAAGCAAAACTGATACTGGATGGATTATAGAATATGATTTAGATAATAACAGTACACCTAATAAAGCAATATATAAAGATGTAAAAAATAAAAATGGTGAGCTACAATATGTAGAAGGCAAAACATATACATATTTGAGTAAGACAGAAGATTGGATGGGTACATGGAATACAGATGGAACAATAAACAAATCTCATTATGCATTTAATATAAACTGTGGATTAAGCAAAAAATCATTTGATTTAAGTTTAGGAACAGATGTAAAAGATGCAACAGTAACAATAAATGGTAACCAAACAACATATACGTATGACCAAATATTAGATGGAAAGTTAAATGAAGCATTAAATAGACCAAGTAGCGAGAAGAAAATAGGAGATAACAAAATAGAATACAACTTATATTTGGCTGTTTCAGACTATAATTACAGAATTGCGGATTATAAAGTACCAGGAGAAGGTTCTATCGAAAATAAATATGATGCTGAAGCATTAAATAAAGAACAAATAGATTCAGCAAAAAAAGATTCAGAGCTAGAAGTATATGTTACATATAGAATAGAACTAAAAAATCAAAGTACACAACATGATGCAAAAGTAAACTTGGTGGAATATCATTTTGATGAACATTACCAGTATGTAAGCATAAAAAATGCAACTGCAGAAAAAGACCCAAATGCTAGGGTATTATATATAACTCCTGATGAAGGAATAGAGGCTGGAAGAACACTACTACCAAATATAGAAATAACATTTAAAGTATTACCAGACGGAAAAGGAAATAAATGTGTGCTTGGTGAAGACTATTTAAATCAAGCAGAAATAATATCATATACTACTGGTGGTGGACTTGTAGATGAAGACTCAGCACCAGGAAATGCTTTCTTGGAAGAAGGAAAAGTTAGATATGAAGACGACACAGACGAAGCAAACGGAATACAAATAAAATTAAAAGAAAATGCAGAAAGAAGTATTTCTGGAAAAGTATTTGATGATGATGATACTAGCGATAAAGGCATTAATGATGTAATAGTTCAACTTATAGAACTTGTAGAAATCAATAATAAACAATATGAATATATTTGGCAAGAAACAGTAGCTGGAAGCAATAAAGAAGATAAAAGTCGTACAGTAAAAACAACAGCAAGAAATGGATATGTAGGAGAGAATTATACCGTTACAAATGAAGCTGGTGAATACAAATTTACACAAAGAATTATTCCAGGTAACTACATTGTAAGATTCATATATGGTGATGGAAGAATTTATGACATAACAGAAAATACATTAAAGTATAACGGTGAAGACTATAAATCTACTTATGTTGATTATGATTATAATGCAGAATGGTACAACAATACATCTCTAAATGGAGAAAATTCAAAAGCAGTTGATAATGAAGCAAGAAGATTAAGAGTAATGAGCTATGCAGTAGATGTAGATGGTACAAAAGGTGCAGAACTAGCATTATTAAGCAACCGGAGCAAATGCTGATAAATTAAAAGCTGTATTAGACAATACTTGGATGTGTGCAGAAACATTAAAAATAAAAGTACCGGTAGACCCATCAGTATTAGTAAATGAGAATGGAGAAAAAGAAGAGAAACTATCAATTACAGAAAATTCAACATCAGTAAAAAAAGCAGATTCTCAATACAAAGTGACATTTGACAACGTGAACTTGGGATTAATGGAAAGACCAAAAACAAAATTAGTACTAGAAAAATACATAACAGGTTTAACAGTAAGGCCAGTAGCAAGTGGAGTAAACTTAATAGCAAATGCAACAGCAGATATTAATAAAATTATTGATAAAGATGCTGGCACAGCAATAGAGTTAGAAGGACAAAAAGATGGATTGTTTGCAACAAAATCAGGAAGAGGAAATAGAGGATTGTGGTACTTACAAATAGATACAACAGAATTAGCTCAAGGTGCGGACGCATTTATAACATATACTTATGTTATAAAAAATGAAGGCGACATAGATTACTTAAACAAAAATTTAATTAGCTACTATGAACCAGTAAAAGCAAAAGAGTACGCACAAAAACTTTCAAATTTAGAGGGAGACGTAAAAAAGGCTAAAAAGAGCACAACAGGAACACCGTATAAAAACGGAACATACATTTCAGATTTCTACTATACAGGAACAAAAGGTGAAAATGATGAAGAAGTTTTAGCATCAGTAGAGCAAATCCAAGAAGCATTAAACCCAAAAGTAAAATTCGTAAACAGCACAACAGACTTTAATATTATAAAAAATCAAGATGGAAGTACTTTAGTAGAAAATAAAAATGTATACAAAGAAAACGGTACTGAAATAACAGAAGAAGAAATAAAAGAGCAAATAGAAAGTACAAAAGGAACAGGAAAAATGGAACTAAATGGGCGAGATACATCTAAAAAGCTTGTAGTTTCAGTAGGTTTATCAGCATCAGAAATAGAAAATGGTGGAGTATACGATAGCTATATAGCACAAGTAACACATTATACAAATGCAGCAGGAAGAAGAGACCAAAGCACACCAGACAACTTAAGCTATGTACATAGCTATGATGCAGGAAAAACACTAGAGGGTAACAACGAAGAAGACGAATTCTGGGCTGAAAGATTTACAATTACAAAACCAACAGGTGAAGATAAAATAACACCAGTACAAATAGCAATAATAACAATATCAGCAGTAGCAGTACTAGGAGTAGGAATTATCTTAATCAAAAAATTTGTACTTAAAAAATAATAACTAACAAAAACCAATAAAAGGGTAAAACCTTTTATTGGTTTTTACATTAGGGTAAATACAAGGCTTGCCTTATGTATATAAATTAAAAAAATAGATATAATAAAATTATTGGTAGATATTGTATGAAAAAAATGCTTATGATATAATTTGTAAAAATGGGTAAAACCAAAATGTATAACAAAAGAAAGGAGCATAAGCTTATGTCAGAATATGAAGAGCTAAAAGCAAGACTATTTAACAAAAAGGAATGCGGATGGGAAAACTTAGGAGAAGAAGAAAGAACTAGAATAGAAACATTTGGGGATGAATACATTTATTTTTTAAATAAATGCAAAACAGAAAGAGAAGCAGTAGAATTTAGCAAAGAAATATTACAAAAAAATGGTTTTATGGATTTAAGAGAAAAACCAACATTAATGCCAGGAGATAAAGTATACTATATAAATAGAGCAAAAAGTGTATATGTTGCAGTAATAGGAACAGACACATTAGAAACTGGATTAAATATAGTAGGAGCACATATAGATTCTCCAAGATTAGATTTAAAACCAAATCCATTATATGAAGACTCAGGATTTGCATATTTTAAAACACATTACTATGGAGGAATAAAGAAATATCAATGGACAACAATTCCACTTAGCATACATGGAGTTATAGTAAAAACAACAGGAGAAAAAATAAGAATAAACATAGGGGAAGATGAAGCAGACCCAATATTTACAATAACAGATTTACTTCCACACTTAGCACAAGATCAAATGGAGAAAAAACTAAAAGAGGGGATTGCAGGAGAAGACTTAAATTTACTTATAGGAAGTATTCCTTATGGGGACGAAAAAGTAACAGAAAGAGTAAAATTAAACATCTTAAGAATATTAAACCAAAAATATGGAATAACAGAAAAAGACTTATTAAGTTCAGAGTTAGAATTAGTACCAGCATTTAAAGCAAGAAGCTTAGGATTTGACAACAGTATGGTAGCAGGTTATGGACAAGATGATAGAATATGTGCATTTACAGCTTTAAGAGCAATATTAAATGTAAATAGTCCTAAAAAAACAGCAGTATGTATATTAGCAGATAAAGAAGAAATAGGAAGCATGGGAAACACAGGAATGGAATCAAATGTATTTGACACATTTGTAGCAGAATTATTAAACAAAAAGGCAGAAAACAGACCAAACCAATTAGATAAAGTATTCTGCAATTCTAAGATGCTATCAGCAGACGTTGATGCAGGACTAGATCCAATATATGCAAGTGTATCAGAAAGAAATAATGCATCATTCCTAGGACATGGAATAGGACTAAATAAATATACAGGTGCAAGAGGAAAATCAGGAGCATCAGATGCAAATGCAGAATACGTAGCACAAGTAAGAGCATTGCTAGAAAGAAATGAAATCCCATACCAAATAGGAGAATTAGGAAAAGTAGACGTAGGAGGAGGCGGAACAATAGCCTATATTCTAGCAAACAAGGGAATAGACGTAATAGATTGTGGTGTGCCAGTATTATCAATGCACTCACCTTATGAAGTAACAAGCAAATACGATATATACCAAGCATACAGAACTTACCAAGCATTTATGAAATAAACAAATGGGGGGAAAAGGGGTCTGACCCCTTTTTCCCCAAATTAATTTAAAAAAGCTCTTGCAAAATATAACAAAAAATGATAATATATTTACATATTAATAATAATAAATAATAGATTTAAAAAAAACCCCAATTTTAGGGCAAGTTTTTTAAATCTATTTTTGTTTTGGAATTTAGGAGGAATTTGTACATGAACACAAAGTATATTTTTGTAACAGGTGGAGTAGTATCTGGACTAGGAAAAGGAATAACAGCTGCATCTTTAGGTAGACTTTTAAAAAATAGAGGATATAAAGTAACAATCCAAAAAATGGACCCATATATAAACGTAGACCCAGGAACAATGAGCCCAATTGAGCATGGAGAGGTTTTTGTAACAGATGATGGAGCAGAAACAGATTTAGATTTAGGTCATTATGAAAGATTTATAGATGAGAATTTAACTAAAAATTCTAGCATTACAACAGGAAAGATTTATTCTAGTGTAATAGAAAAAGAAAGAAGAGGAGAATATTTAGGAAAAACTGTTCAAGTAATTCCACATATTACAAATGAAATAAAAGAAAATATATATAGCTTTGAAAATGAAGATGTTGATATTGTAATTACAGAAATTGGTGGAACTATTGGGGATATAGAGGGATTATCTTTTATAGAGGCAATACGTCAAGTTGGAATAGAAAAACCAAAAGGAGATGTAATATACATACATGTAACTTTACTTCCATACATTTCTGGCTCAAATGAGTTAAAATCAAAGCCAGCACAACACTCTGTAAAAGAATTACAATCTTTAGGAATAAAACCAGATATATTAGTTTGTAGATCAGAACTACCAATAACAGATAGTATGAAACAAAAAATAGCTTTATATTGTAACGTAAGACCAGAGAGTGTAATTCAAAATAGCACAGTAGACAATTTGTATGCAGTACCACTAATGCTAGAAGAAGAAGGACTTACAAGAGAAGTATGTAGATGCTTAAATTTAGATAAAGTAGAGCCAAAAAATGAAGAATGGCAAGCTATGATAGATAATATAAGAAAAATAGAGGCTGGTCCAGTAAAGGTTGCAATTGTAGGAAAATATGTAGCACTAGAAGATTCATATCTTTCAGTTGCAGAAAGTTTAAGACATGCGGGATTTGCAAACAATGTAAAAGTTGATATTGATTTTGTTGATTCAGAAGAGATAAATGATAATAATGCAAAAGAAAGATTAGGCAAATATGATGCGCTTCTAGTTCCAGGAGGATTTGGAAATAGAGGAATAGAAGGTAAAATAGCAACAATAAAATATGCAAGAGAAAATAAAATACCATTTTTAGGAATATGCTTAGGAATGCAAATGGCAGTTGTTGAATTTGCAAGAGATGTGCTAGGGCTAAAAGATGCAAATTCAGAAGAATTTGATGAAAACACCCAAAATCCAGTAATTCATATTATGGATGACCAAAAGAATATAGAGAACAAAGGTGGAACAATGAGGCTTGGAAGTTATCCATGTGTGTTAAAAGAAGGAACAAAGGCTTTTGAATTATATGGTAAAAAAGAAATAGCAGAAAGACACAGACATAGATTTGAATATAATAATGATTATAAACAAAAAATGGAAGAAGCAGGACTTATATGCAGTGGAACATCACCAGATGGAAGACTTGTTGAAATAGTTGAATTAAAAGACCATCCATTCTTTATAGCAGGTCAATTCCATCCAGAATTCAAGTCAAGACCAAACAGACCAGGTCCATTATTTAAAGGATTAATAGCCGCAGCAAAAAAATAAAAAAGAGTGACCGAAGCATAATTTATGCTTCGGTTTTTTTGTCGAATAGGGAAAATTGAAAATTTTATGTACTTACAAATCTAAATTCAAAAAACAAAAATTGTTTAAAATCAGATATGTATAAAGTGCTGCGAAGCATCCTTGCAGAAATTTTCCTAGTAAATAAGGCTTTATAGAAATTCCATTTTTAGAGGTTATACTAAGTACTTGCAAAGCTACAGAAATTCCACCAAAACCAAGTAAAAAGGCACAAATAATAATATTAGTTGATATGCTTTTACTTGCAATTAATGCAATAGAACAAACTCCATTTGTAAGTTCTATAAGGCCGATTATAATTCCTTTTATGTATTTAGAAGAAAGACCAAAAGCATTTAGAATTGGTGAAAGGAAGTTAGCAATTAATTCTAAGCAACCACTACTATTTAAAATTGAAATAACAACAGAAAAAAGCACAACAAATCCACCAATAAGAAATACTGTACTAATCGAATTCATAATAGAGCTAGCCAAAACTTCTCCCAAATTTGATAAAGATATTCTAGAAGGCAACTTATTAGAAGCTTCAATAAAAGAACTACTTCTTTTATTTTTGCTACTCTTCCACCACCTAAACAAAATTCCAACAGTTATACATGCAAGTAAATGAGTTATAAGTAATAAGATTCCGGTTTTAGTATCTTTAAAAAGGCCAATCCCAACAGTCCCAACAATAAATAAAGGGCCGGAATTATTTGTAAAAGCAATAAGCCTTTCTGCTTCTATGCTTGAACACAAACCTTGCTTTTTAAAATCAGCTACAATTTTTGCACCAACAGGATAACCACTAATAATACCCATTATAAAAGGAAAAGCACCTTCACCGGGAACATTAAAAATTGGTCTCATTAATTTATTTAACATTTTCCCAAGTATGGATATTATATTTGTATATCCCAAAAGCTCTGTGGCAATAAAGAATGGCAAAAGAGATGGAACAACGGAGTTTGCCCATAAACTTAGTCCTTTTTTAGCAGCAGACAAATTAGTATTTGAAAAAACAATTAAAAACAAAGTAAATAAACAGATTATTGTAGGAATAATTAGGCTTTTAGCTTTTAATACAAGCATTTTAAACTTATTCATGGACACACCTCTTATTTACATTTATATTAAATTCTGCATAATATATAACAAGAAAATAAAGAGTGGACAAAAAGTAAAAATAATGTTATATTATGTAGAGATTAAGTAAGAGGGGAATCAGAATGAATAATTATGAGAATGCTAAAAAAATATTAGAAAAATATAATCAACAACAAATAATTTCTATTGCAGATAAAATGCCAAAGGAAAAACAAGAAATGCTTGCAGAGCAAGTACTAAAAATAGATTTTGAAGAATTAAAAGAATTATATGAAAAAACATTTGAAAATATATATGTAGATTTAGAACAATTAGAGCCAATAAGAGGAGTAAATCCAAACAAACTGCCTAAAGAAAAGATAGAAGAATATGAGCAAATTGCTTCTAAAATAATAAAGCAAAATAAATTTGCAGTAGCAACTATGGCAGGTGGCCAAGGGACAAGGCTTCGGACACCTACTTCCAAAAGGTACATACAAAATAGATATAGGAGAAAATGGAAAATATTTATTCGAAATTATAGTTGATACATTAGAAAGAGCAAACAAAAAGTATGATGTAATTATACCTTGGTACATAATGACAAGTAGGGAAAACAATAAAGATACAGTTGAGTTTTTAGAGGAAAAGAACTATTTCGGATATCCAAAAGAATATGTATACATTTTTGAACAAGGAGAGCTTCCACTAATAACAGAGCAAGGAAAACTTTTGTTAAATAAAGAAGGACTAATAAAAGAAGCTTCTAATGGAAATGGTGGAATATTTAATTCTATGCTAAAAAAAGGAGTAATTGATGACTTAGAAAAAAGAGGCGTAGAATGGGTTTTTATTGGTTCTGTTGATAATATTTTATTAAAATCAGTAGATAGCTTACTTTTAGGATTAACTGTAAGTGAAGGAAATCAAATAGGAACGAGGACTGTATTAAAAAGAGATCCAGAGGAAAGAGTAGGAGTTTTGTGTAAACAAAACAATAAGATAAAAGTTATTGAATATACAGAACTTCCAAAAGAAATTGCTTGCATAACAGATGATGAAGGAGAATTGGTTTTTGGAGAATCGCATATAATGTGCAACTTGTTTAGCTTGGATGCTATAAAAAGAGCAAGTACAAAAGAATTAGAGTATCATATAGCGTTTAAAAGAGCAGATTACCTAAATGAAAACGGAGATTTTATAAAAGCAGAAAAACCAAATGCATATAAATTTGAGAAATTTATATTTGATAGTTTTAAGTTATTTAATAATATTTCAATTTTAAGAGGAAAAAGAGAGGAAGACTTTGCACCAGTAAAAAATATGAATGGTGAAGATAGCCCAGAAACTGCAAAAAAACTATATGAAAACTATTGGAAAAAAGCATAAGTTATGATATATTATAAAAGTAAAAACTGTGTCTATGAAGGGATGGTAAAAAATGAGTAGTAAAGGTAGAAGATATAATAGGTATGCAGAACCAAAACTTAACATGAAAAAAGTCTTGGGAGTAATTGTAGCAATATTAGTAATAGTGATGGTAATTGTTTCAATTGTAAATGTAATAAAAAATGGAAAAGATAAAAACAAAGTAAAAAGCTACTCATACTATACAGCTTATGAAAATGGAAAATTTGGAGTAATAAATAGCGATGGAGAGATAGTTATTAATCCAGAGTATTCAGAAATAATAGCAGTTCCAAATAAAGATGTTCCAATATTTGTTTGTACATACGATGTAAATGATCAAGATGGAACATATAAAACAAAAGTAATAAATCAAAAAAATGAAGAAATATTTAAAAATTATGACAAAGTAGAGGCAATAGACAATTTTGATTCAAAACAAAATATTTGGTATGAAGACAATGTTTTAAGAGTTCAAAAAGACGGAAAATATGGATTAATAAACTTTGATGGAAAAGAAATTTTAGCTTGCGATTATGAAGAAATAATAGCACTAAAAGGAGTTACAAACAACTTATTAGTAAAAAAAGACGGCAAAGTAGGACTTGTAAACGAAAAAGGACAAACTATAATAAATACAGAATACAAAGAAATAAAAACATTAAAAGAAGGATATAAAAACGAGTACATAATAGTAAATGATAATAATCAATATGGAATAATAAGCACAACAGGAACCGTACTTGTAGAGCCAAAATACGAAGATGTAAAATACTTAAATAACTCTGAACTATTTGCAGTTAAAGAAGCAGGTGTTTGGAAATTAGTTAATAAAGATAACGAAATTTTAATAGATGGTGGATATGACAGTATAATAGAGGCAAAAGGTGAAAATGTAGTAGTAGAAAAAGGCGGAAAATACGGAGTTGTAACAACAAAAAATGAAGAGAAAATTCCAGTAGAATATGAAGAAATAAAATATACATTCTCTATATATTACATAGCTAAAACTGGTGGAAAATATGGAATTATTAATTTAAGCAATGAACAAGTTAAAGATTTTAACTATGTAAATATGAATTATGTAGAAAAGGGAGATTTTATACAAGCAGATGTATCAGATACAGAAACAGTAATATTTGATAATAACTTATCAGAAAAAATAAATGGAATAGTATCTGAGATAAACCAAGAAAAGGGCTATATAAAAGTATATACAAATAATGAATACAAATATTACAACTTTAAATTTGAAGAGAAAAAATCTTCAGATATATTAACAACTAATAGCTTATTCTTAAGCAAAAAAGATGGAAAATATGGATATGTAAATAAAGAGGGAAAAGTAGTAGTAGACTATATATATGAAGACGGAACAGAGCAAAATTCATCTGGATTTGCTGCTGTAAAAAAAGACGGAGTATGGGGTAGTATAAACAAAATAGGTGCTGTAACATTAGAGCCATCAGTAAATTTAGATAACAACATATATACAGTATTTATAGGAAAATGGCACTTAAATGATAGTGGAATATATTATGAAAAATAGCAGAATAAAAGGGGGATATTCCCCTTTTATTCTTAAATAAGAAAACCAGTTTGCAAAAGAGGAGAAGAAAAATGGAGTTAAAAGTAAAATATCAATATACATATTTTATAAAACCGTTTTTAATTAAAGAAAACAAATATAAAAAATATTTATTAAGTCTATTAAAGAATGAGAAATTTGAATTAAAGTTTTTCGAAAAAGAAAGAGATTTAAATATATATTCATACTTTTTGCCAGAAATAAGAGATTATATTTTTCCAACATTTAATTATGATAAACAAAAAGTAAAAGAATTTGAAGAGATGGATAATGTGCTTAAATCTAATCTTTTAGCAGATTTACATTGCAATGTATTTAATTATAAATTAAGTAAAAAAGCACAAGGCAAAGTAAATGATAATGAAGGGATATTTTTTAATATAACAAATATAGAAGTTGTTTGTTTTGATTCAGGAATATGTTTTTTATTGATAAAGACAGATTTGGAAAACAACCAAAATTTTTCAAATTTACTAGACTTTAATTATAAATTTAAAGACATAAATTCAGAATTTTCAAAATTAAAAGAGTATAACAATATAAAAATACAAACAGACGAATTTAGCAATATGAAAGAAATGCCACAGTTTATTCAAGAAGTAATAGGAGTAAACAGCAAACTTGCAGAGCTAAAAGATATAGATATGTATAACAGAAGATTTTTTGTTTATACGTATGCTTGTGTAGAACAAGATAATTGGGAAAAATTTAGTGACATAGAAAATGACTTTATAAAATTTACAAATGTATTACCAAATAACAATACAATTGCTTTTAATGGAGAAAAGTTGGAAAAAATAGTTGAAACAGTTGAGCAGTTTAAAAATGCAAGATTTGGATTTACAAAGCAAAGTGCAACATTTTTGGCATCTGGTATAGACACAAACAACTATACAAAATTATTATTTGAGTATGATAATGATTATTTATATACATTAATATTTAGCTTATATCAAAGAATCTATTTAAAAAAGATGGAGATGGATTTAAAAAGCAAAAAGAATATTGACAGTATACGAAGGATGTTTACTAAATTTACAAAAGAAATATGGGGAAAAGAGTTAACAAATTCGGTTACAGGAACCACATTTTATAGTAAATGGAAAAAGACTTTTGAGCTAGAAGAGATATATAATAACATAAAAAATAAATATGATGTTATTTACAAGGATTCGTCTGTAGAAAAAGAAAATAAAGTAAATAAAGTAATTTTAATTGCATTAGCAGTATCTTTGTTATTAAACGTAATTAATTTATTTGTACTGATGAAAATAAAGTAATTATAAAACGAGGAGGAAAAATGAAAACCTTTTGTGGAACAGATATAATAGAAATAAGCAGAATAAAAGAATCAATAGAAAGGTCTCGGAGAAAGATTTTTAAACATAATTTATACTCCGGCAGAAATTGAATATTGCGAAAGCAAAAAGAATGCAAAATACTATCATTATGCAGGAAGATTTGCGGCCAAAGAAGCAATATATAAAGCCATATCAGTACTTCTAAAGAACAAGTTCGATATATCTTGGCATAATGCACAAGTAATAAATGATAAAAACGGAAATCCACAAATAGAATTTCTAGATATAAAATTTGATAAATTAAAAAGTATTGATATATCAATATCACATTGCAAAGAATATGCAGTTGCAACAGTAGTTGCAGTAGTGGAGGACTAAAATGGAACTTTTTGATTCACATGCACATTATAATGATGAAAAATTTAATGAAGATAGAGAAGAAATTCTAAAAGAAATATATAAATCTGGTGTAACAAAATTAGTAAATGCAGGTTATAGCTTAGAATCTTCTAAAAGTGCAATAGAAATAGCAAATTTACATGATTTTATATATTCAACAGTTGGAATTTCTCCAAACGATATAGAAGATTATAAAAAGGAAGATTTACGCGAAATAGAAGAACTTGCTAAAAGCTCTAAGGTGGTTGCAATAGGCGAAATTGGATTGGATTATTATTGGAACAAAGAAAATAAAAATTTGCAAAAAGAGGTTTTTATATCTCAAATTGAAATAGCAAATAAACTTAACTTGCCAATAGTTATTCATACAAGAGAAGCGATATATGATACACTTGAAATATTAAAGAACAACGAATGCAATAAAAAGGGAGTTTTTCACTGTTGCCCATTTAATGTGGATTTGGTTAGAGAAGGGCTAAAACTTGGCTTTTATATATCTTTTGCAGGACCAACAACATTTAAAAACAGTAAAAATGCAGGTGAAATAATAAATATGGTACCATTAGATAAAATGTTAATAGAAACAGACTCGCCATATCTTAGCCCAGAGCCATTAAGAGGAAAACGAAATGACTCTAGAAATGTAAAATACATTGCAAAAAAAATTGCAGAAGTAAAACAAATTCCATTAGAAGAAGTTGCAAAAGTAACTTACGAAAATGCAAAAAGGATTTTTGATATAAAAAA
>UMAI01023245.1_pt1 | contig 20127 bp, 19 predicted proteins | sample 1963701 | NCBI WGS metagenome assembly UMAI01 (sample SAMEA4835915, study PRJEB28245) | human gut metagenome | biome: gut microbiome; material: fecal sample | place: Denmark | collected 2008
ATTACAACATTATTATCTTTAACATAAGCTATACCTGCACTGTCATAACCCCTGTATTCTAGGTGCTTAAGCCCATCTATAATTACATCTATACTACATCTCTTTTTTCCTACGTATCCAATGATACCACACATAAAAATCCCTCCATACTAAAAAAATTAGCATGAAGTATATTTTGTTGTAATATTGATTTTACTTTTTGTAATACTTCTAACGAACTACTTATCCGTAACAGCACCCGCCGAAAAATCGATAACTGTTAACCTCGTCAACCACTTATGGTTCTGGCGCTAAATATGAATAAAATACTCCTTTCATTTCATATCTTCTGTAAATATTATATACAAAGATAAAGAAAAATGCAACCTATAAAAAGGCTACTTTACTATAACTCATTTATAACGCTTTTGTTCTTTTTGATAAAGTTTAAAAGTACTATTTGAAATTCTTCGTTACTTTCTAAGCTTTCATAGTATTCTTTTCCATTATCAAGAACTATTTTATTGATTAGAAAGTCTTTGTCGTCATTTGTACTAACTAGATAAACATATTTACTACCCTTAACTTCTACTGTATCTAGTTCTATATATTCTTTACCATCAATATCTGTTACATTTACATTAATTTCTTCCACTAGAAACACCTCTACCTATTTCGTTTAATTCTGCATTTACTACAGCCATTATAAAGTCATTTTGTTCATATTGGCTATTTAGAAATTCAGAAAAATCAGAACTTCCATCTTTGTTAACATGGCTTAAATATTCTTCTAAATCTTTAGCATCGTTTAATCCAAGACACTTAATTAGATAGTCTGCGTTTGTAGTAACACCATCAAATAAAACACTTCTATTACTTCCCATGCCTTCTAGAGTTGCACATATAGCGTATTCTTGTAATTCAGCTGGTAACTCATTAATTTTGTCTGCTATTTTTTGGTGCAAATACATGTAGCCTTTGTTATCTTGTGTTCTTTTGGTGCACTGGCTTAATATGCTAACTTCTGTTGTGTCATATTTTTCGTTAAAATCTTCATCTTTTACAAAGACTAAAGAGCCAATCTTCTTACTAATTTCGTCCATTACTTTTTGTTTGTCATAGTTTTCTTTGTTTTCAGTTATTTCATTTGCAATTTCATTAGCTTTGTCTACTACACCTTTTGTGATAGTTACTCCACCAACAAGTACTAAAGCTGCAAGAACAGCAGAAACTATTTTTGATTTCATTTCTTCTTTACGTCTTTTTTCGCTCTTTACATTTCTTTCTCTTCTTTTTCTGTCAACTGAAGCATTACAAGCATTTATTATTGCATCTTCATAAGGTGCCATGTCTCTATTTTTAAATAGGCTTTCTATGCTTGCAAATTCTTCATTACTTATTTTATCTTTCATATTTCCTACCCTCTATAGAAAGTGTATAATAAAAAAGTAAAATAGTCAAACAAAATATTAGATTTTTACATAAATTTTACACTTGTTTTTTCTAATAAATTATGATATGATATTTATACATTTGGAAAAAACAAGTGCAGGCGTAGTACAACGGCTAGTACGCGGCCTTGCCAAGGCTGAGACGTGGGTTCGATTCCCATCGCTTGCTCCATATGAAATTTACACCATGTATTTGGTGTTTTTTTTATTTGATATAAGCGATGGGAAGCAAACCCACTATTCTAGCCTTGCTTAAGATTATTCTTAAAATTAGTAATATCTTCTCTAAGAAAATTCCATCTAATTGCAACTAAATATCTATCTTTTATATTATCTTTAGAAGTTATGCATCTTTTTTGAGGGCCAATTGTCATGCATGCAACATGTGGTGAAGTAAAATTCAGACATCTTTTTGATAAAATTAAGTCATATAAATCGTATTTACTTATCCATACATAATCTTCTACTGTACCACATATAAGAAAATCAATATCGTAATCTGAATTTCTTCCACGTACAATAAATCTATCAACCATATCAATAATTATCCTTGTTCTGTTTACATAATTGTTGAAAATATCTAATTCACTTTGATATAACTCTTTGTATTCTTGACTACTAAGAAGACATTCAAAATCAGTTTTACCATCTTTATCTTTTTTATATCCATAGTGATAACTTACGTATTTATCTATAACTTTGTAGGGTATACCAAGATTTCCTAAATATCTTTCAAATTCTTGAATTTGCTCATGATGAACTGAGTTATTATTTCCACATTTTATGCTTATTCCTTTGACATAATTCTTGTACTTAATAAATATATCTGCCTTTTGAACCACTTTATTTTTCCAGCATTTAATCATTTCCGTATCATCTATAGTATCTTTAAAAACATCTTTTAAGAATTGTTGTGAGTTAAAATCTAGTTCATGTAAATATTTTTTATCAAATAGTGTTACGAAGTCTTTTTCATTCTGATATCCACAACCCTTTTTTCACCTCCTTTCGAAAAAGAGGATACTCCCTAAGAAGTATCCCCGAATAGATATATTTTCTCTTGCCTGAAAATATAAATTATCGACTAAATTGTATTCTATGTTAAATTACCAGCAAGAAATCTAACACGATTTAATAGTAACATATTAAATAAACTTAATCAACGGTTTTCACAAAATTATCATTTGTATTTTTTTCGTATTTAGTTTATAATAAATATAGAAAGAAGGTAGAATATGAATATAGAAATTGAACCACTTTTTACTGAGAGGGTTGATTTTGATACTTTTAGTAAAAGTGACTTAAGAGCAGTAAAGATAGTTAATTGTGAAGAAGTTCCAAAGAGTAGCAAGTTATTAAAGTTTACACTTGATGATGGGACTAATGACGAAAGAATTATATTAAGTGGAATTAAGGAGTTTTATAGACCAGAAGAGTTAATTGGTAAGAATGTAATTGCTATTTTAAATTTACCACCAAGAAATATGATGGGGATGGAATCTAATGGTATGCTTTTGTCTTTTGAGTGCAAGGTTGATGGTAAGGAAATAGTTAAACTATCGTTTATAGATGAGGGAGTAATTCCAGGAAGTAAATTATATTAAATAGAGCGTTTTATGAGTAAAGTATATTTTACAAAAGATATAAGCAGTAAATCATTAGTTAGAATATTTGAATTCTGAATTAATATAGGGGCTTGTATAGTAAGTTAATGCTACAATTGTTGAATGTAATACAGCTTGTATAAGATAAAGACAGACAACTTTAGACCATATGAAAGTTATAGAAAGTCATGGTTTTATTAAGATAGCTAATGCTGGTATAATGGATAATGAAGATGAAATAAAACTGCCAGTTAATGAAGGAAAGCATTTAGAGTATGACCTAATGGAAAACTGCTTTACTAAATACGACTCGATTATAAATCTAGCACATATAAATGTCATATGATGGGTGGATTTAGGGCTTGGAAGTAATAAGTACGAATTAATTAATATAGACTAAAACCACAGATTAACTGTGGCTTTTTTATTTGTTTTTACCTATTACACTTATTAGAGTTGTTAACATTTTAACTAAGTAACTTCTAGTAGAAGCTGGAATGTTTTTCATGTTTTTAACTATTTCTGTTATGTCTGTTAAGCTAAAGTTAAAGTCTTCTACTCCGTCTTTTCCTAAAGTTTTTATCAAACTTTCAACTGCATCTTTAACGCTTTCTTTGTCTAAACTACTTAGCTCTTCAGTTGTAGACTGGTGTATTTTTTTACTTACTAAACTAAGGTTTCCTTTAACGAATTTTGTACCAAATACTTTGAATGAATTTGGATAGTGTTCATTAAAAGCGTATTCAGTGCTTTCACACACATCATATAAGTCATTATATAAAAGCATACCTACTACTGACCCAGTTGGAACAATATTAATTAGTTTTGTCTTTGCATTTTTGTATTTGTCGCTATAAAATACTTCCTTTAATACTCCAGGCCCGTCAAAATTATAGACTTTGTTAATTCTTTTAAATAGGCTTTTACTTGCTTCTATTAAGGACACTAAAGCTAAATTTCCCCCTTTACTATGTCCACATATATAAATATTTTTGTCTTTGTTATCAATAGTGTTTTTTATGTAATCTAAAGCATAACTTTGAGTTTTAGTTGGATACATATAGGATAATCTTAAGTTTTCATACCAGCCAATACATGAACCATCTGTACCTTTAAAGCTTATAATAGTTGTGTCTTTGTTACTAAATTTAGCTCCACCAAACTGCATTTCTTCATTTTTTATGTTAACAAAATTGCTAACATAAAAGTCCTTAAATCTTTTGGAATTTTTTAAAAGACTTATTATTTCAAATGCAACACGTGCCATGCTGCTAGAAGTTTTAACGTTTTTATATTTTAAAGCGTAGTTAGCAAATTCAGAGAAATTCATTTTTTTATCAAAACTTGATACTGGAAGATAGACTAAAATGCTAAATAATAGATTATCTATTTCATTAATGTTTATTTCATTTAAATTTGTATCTTTATAATATTCTAAATAATCAAAAATTGTATACATACTTATTTCACCTTTCGTCTTTATAATTATATCATTAAAAAGAGGTTAAATCAATTTGTTATTAACCTCTTCTAAATAGATATCATAATATATTTTTGCAACATTTTTCCAAGAAACGCCTAAGTTCTTTTTAGCGTTTATTGATACTTTGTTAAGTAGTTTTTTATCATTTATTATTTCTATAATTCTATTTTTATATTTTACTGTATCTAGTTTGCTAAGGTAACCGTCAACATTATCCTTTATAGTAGAGCCAACCATGCTACCTTTTATGAAAAGTCCTGGTGTCATGTTAACTGCAGCTTCTATTCTAACTAAACTAGATGTATCAAATAAAGATGGGAATAAAAGTAAATCACTTCTTCTATATATGAATGATAAAAGTTCTCTGTCAGTAATTTTTCCAGTTAGTATAACGTAGTCTTCTAATTGGTACTCAATAACTTTGTTTTTTAATTTTTCAAAGTCAGGACCTTCTCCTACGTAAATCATTTTGAATTTATAATTTTCTTCTTTTAGAAGTTTTAAAGCATCTAGTATGAAGAAAATATTTTTTATATCAATAATTCTACCAACAAACAAGAAAACAGCTTCTTTATTAGATAAGTTAAACATTTCATTTATCATATTTCTTTTTCTACCTTTAAAGATAGCTGGCTTTAAGTCTGTCCCGTTATAAACTACTTTTAGTTTTCCTTTGTATCCGTAACTCTTAACTTCGCTAACTAATGGGTCATTTACAACTGTGCATAGGGTACTTTTGTTTAATGAAGTAATTAAAACTTTAGTCGCGAAGTGTGATACAACTTCACTTTTGGCAAATCTTTTGAATTCAAAATCAAATCTGGTGTGCACGGTTGAAATACATGGAATATCTAGTTTCTTCGCAAGTTTCATTCCAATTTTACCTAAAATAAATGGTGAATGAATATGTATTATGTCAAACTTTTCATTAACAAGTTCTATTTTATTACAAAACATATTAACAACTTTATAAGAAGTAAGTGGAACTTTAATGCTTTTTAATCTAATTACTTTATAAGGAAGTGAAGAATCATTACACCCATCAATATATGGACAGACTACTACTACATCGTTATATTTTGACAAACACCTTGCTAAGTTATCAACTACAAGTGTTACTCCGTCTATATTTGGATAATAATTATCAATAAAAAGTCCAATTTTTAATTTTCGTTTTTCCACCATTAACACCTCATTATAAATATACTACATTTTTTAATTATTTACTATAAACTTTATGTAGAAATTTGTAAAATTGCTTTTGCATTTACATATTATCTGGTAGTTTTAACTGGTGCCTTCTAATGTTAAGGTTGTCGTTAATGCCATGAGCTAGTAACACTTCGGGTTTATTTTTTCCATGAAAGTCACTTCCACCAGTCATGAATAAGCCATTTTCTAAGCATATACCTTTATAAAACATCATTTCTTCTTTTGTGTGACTAGAATGGTATACTTCAATACCGTTTAGTCCGCATTTAATTAAGTCTTTTAATAAAATTAAAAATTCTTTTTGGTTAAGTTCTAGGCTTTTTGGATGGGCAAGTACGCTTATTCCGCCAGAGTTGTTAATTAAGTTTATCGCTTCTTCATAGTTTATGCCTTTTCTATATTTTCTAGTATTTTCGTAGGCACTTATTAGGTATTTGTTAAACGCATCTTTTATGTCAAGGGCATAAGATTCTTCCACGCACATTTTTGCAATGTCTACTCTGTTAATTGTGTGGCCTTCAGTGTAAACGCTTTTTATTAAATCAGCTAACTTTTTATTACTGAATACTAGATTGTACTCTCTTTTGACTTCTTCATAAATTGTTAAAAATGAATGGATTTTGTTTTCTTTAATCCATGCTAGCTTGTCATTTAATAGTTTATTTTCTATGTCAATTCCGTAACCAAGTATATGCATTCTACCGTGGTTCACTTTTATAGATAGCTCTATTCCGTCAACAAATTTTATGTCTTTATCGTTATGTAAAACACTTTTGTACTTTCTAATTCCTTCAACTGTATCATGATCTGTTATGGATAAAAGGCCAACATTTTCTTTTTTGGCTAAGTCTAATACTTCAATAGGACTAAGCATTCCATCACTATAAGACGTATGGGTATGTAAGTCTACTAATTTAGTTAGCTTATCATATTTTTCTAGCACTTCACTAGTTTTACTTTCGTCATAATTAAATCTACTCATTAACTTTGCAATTTCTACACTATCATTAGATTTATACATATAATCACTTCCTCTAGTTACATTATATAATAAAAATGAATACAAGAAAAGAAGTAATTATTTATGGGTGTTATTACTTTAAGTTATAGTTAAGTTGTATTAAAAGTTATTCTTTAGTATAATAAAAAATATAAAAATGGAACTAAATAGTAATAATTTACGACTGTATAAGTGAAGGTGATAAAATGACTAGTCAAGCCTTAAGAGAATTTGATAGTATTTATAATGAGACTTTTAATGAGATTAAAAGGTATGTTATATTAAAATGCAGAAATATTGCTGATGTGGAAGATATTTTACAAAATATATATACTGATGCGTATAAGAAGTTAAAAAAGAATGTGAGTGTTGATAAATCTTATATATTTGGAATAGCTAATCATAAGATTAATGACTATTATAGATTTAGGTTTAAAGATAAGATAGTTGATTATTTTAAGAATGAAGAAGACTCGGGTATAGAGAATATACGTGATGAGTTTAACTTAGAAGAGACAGTTTCTAATAGATATGATACTGATAAGGTGTGGAATTATTTAAAAAAGAAAAAAAGTGTTATATCAAAGATATTCTATTTATATTATCATGAAGAGTTAACACTTAAAGAGATAAGTGAGTTTTTAAATATCACGGAAAGCAATGTGAAACACTATCTTTATAGGACATTAAAGAAACTTAATAAATACTTAAAGGAGGAATGATTTATGAATTTGAAGAGTATGTTTACGGGGAAGATAAGCAAAGATAAGATATACGATAATATTGTTAGAAAGAAGGTTAATTATTTGTTTTTGGTGCCATCTACGCTGGTTGTTATTTTATCAGTGATGTTAGTTCTTAACAAGAATACTAGTGATGTTGTGTATAAGTATGAAAATGATATTATAGTTATCAATGAATTAAGTGAGAAAGCAAAGTTAAACTATGTTGCTAAAGATATATATATTAATAAAAATGAAATAGAAAACTTAAATAACATTTTGGCTCCGATACCTAAGGGTTACAATTTAGAACATAATTATGAATGGTTAACTTATGATAATAAAGAAAAAGAAGCTAATCAAGTGATATTTAAGAATGGAGAAAAAATAATAGATATATTTTATTCAAAGCATGAATTTAAAAAAGGTAGACCTAAATGTATATATGTACCTACTAGTGAACTTAAGTCATCTACTATACATAATCATGATGTTAAGATTGTAAAAGATTATAGTGACAACTATAGTTATGCCACTAGTGCAAGATTTAATTATAACGACTTATTTTATGATATTGAGTTTGTTAATCTGGATGTCGAAGAAATAGTAAGTTACTTAAAAACAATATTAAAGTAATAAAAAAGAGTATTTTTAGTTAAAGGAAAACTTTAATTTAAAAATATTCTTTTATTCTTTTAATTTACTATCACCAGTTTTATAGTCTATTTCTATTCCATCTTGTATGTTTTTAACAAATATATTGAACTTTATGCCTTTTCCGTTATCTTGGATAGAGTACGCTTCTATTTGGACGCCACTTGCAAGCAAGTTGTCACTTTCATATTTAGGTGTTACTCTATAAAGGACATTATTTTTTGTTTTTTTGATATAGTTTGCAACCATACTCTCCCAGTCTAGCATTCCTACTGTGTTCATTTGTCTAGTGCAGGTTATTAAGTTTAGTTCATTTTTATTTTCTCCAGTTAGTTGGTAACCAATTAAGTGACAACGATTATATAAGTATTTTCCTGGTACTATGTCATATTTTATAGTGTGCCAGCCAGTTGGTTTAATCATACCTATACTTTCTCTTTCAGTTGTAGGCATTAAGTCAACACTTATATTTGCATAGGCAACACCTGCACGTCCTAGAGAATCAAGTTTACTATACTTTTCAAATGTGTCTGTTGTTTTGTCTTCGTCGTTAAAATCCGGAATATTATTGTTTATAATTATGTAGCTGCCCTTATCTTCCCCTACTTCGGTTACTTCAGTTGAGTAACTGTCTGGGAAGAGTTTTTTTAATAAATTAGTGGTATCTTCGTTGTAATAAAAATATAAAAATGCAGTTACTATAATAATTATTAACAGTCTTTTTAGTTTTTTCAAATTACTTCACCTGCTATCTACTCTAATTGTAGCATGGGAAAACATAGATGTCAATTTTATAAAAAGTGTTTTTCTGTAAAGTTAGAGTTAATGATTTTACATTACTTGGATTTATTTTTGAAAATCTTCTTCTAATTTTTTAGAGTCTTCATTTTGTTTGATTTCTAGTAATTTAATGTTCTTTTTAAATTCATTTATTGATTCTATTAGTATTTCTTTAAAACCCGTCTTATCAAACTTATCATCATCTGTTTTAATTTCTATGGTGTCAAAATTAAAGTTGTCATCTTGTTTTAAAATTAAATTGACTAATTCTTTTAAATCAGGGTTATTAGATTCTAATTCTACTGTTTCTTTATTTATTACTACTTCTATTTTCTTCTCTACCATACTTTTTTAATCTCCTTTCAACTGCTTCTATGCCTCCATCAAGAATTATAGAAATTCTATTTATTATATCTCCGTATTCTAAGGCACCATATTGATAATTAAACAAATCATTAGTTTCTTTAGTTGCAATAATAACATTTTCTGCATCTGCATTTAATACAATATTTGCGTCATGAGTTACCACAATAACTTGTCTTTTTGATTTTAATTTTCTAAACCAATTCGTCAATTTAGTATAAATAGTTTCATTATCTATATTATCTTCCGGTTGATCTATCAATAGCGGAATCACAGTATCCTTAGACACTATGTATTCCATCAATATATTAGTTTGAGTTCCAGGTGACATTTTATTAATTGGTTCTAATTTTTCTTCGTTTTTTCCATACAAAATGTTACATACATAATCAACGTTATACAAGTCTAATGATTTTAATTCAGTTATAAAGTCCTTTATTGATTTTTTTTCTTTTATTTCATTTTCAAGTTCATAAATAAACAAATGAATTAATTCTTCTATGCTCATTTTTTTAGTTTTTGAACCAATATGCTTTTCACAAATTTTTCTAAAATATACAAATGGTTCTTCAATTACTAATTTTTTTTCAAATTTAAAAATGCTATTGTCAATTCCATTTTTCATATCGGATAATAATATTTCAGGAATATAAGAATTTTCCAAATATATAAATGCATTAACTATATTTGAACGTTCTTCATATTTTTTACATTCATAATTAAAATGTTGGACGAATAATTCTTCTTGTTCGTTTCTTTCTTTCACTACTGAATCTTTATTTTCAAGATAATCAACACATTTTCTTTTAATTATGTTTTCAAAATTGCACTGTTCAACATACTTATTATATTCAACTACTTCATCGTTCACAACTTTTATTAATTTTAGTAATGCTTCATTAATCTTGATATTATCTTTTAAATCATTAGGAATCAATTTAGATTTTTCTTTTGAATATTTTATTGTTTCTTCAACATTGTACTCTATTTTTTTTCTATCTTTAATTTTTGTTTTTGAAAATTTTATGCAATTGTTTTTTTCATTTATTATAGTATATTTTCTTACAAAGTCAGATATATTGTCATTTGGTTTTACAACTTTACTTGATTTTATATTGTTATTAAATGCTAATTTTATTTCTTGTAATTTTTGATTTTTATTTAATTCACCTAGTGAATTAAATTCATCATTAAAGTAGTTTTCTATTTCTTTAGCAGTATTTTTAGAATTAAAAATCTTTGTTACGTATGATTGATCATAATAATCTATTTTTTTACTATCTATAACAATTTTAGAATCATCACAATTTTTTAAAACTATAGGTTGAGTATCTATAAAATTGATACGTTCTTGGTCTAGAACATTGTTCTCCCTAATTTTACTTATCAAATTCAGTGCAATATTATCTAATAAAAGAGATTTTCCACTTCCTCTTCCACCAACAATTACATTTAATTGATCTGATAATTCTATTTCTTCATCGTTAATTTTTATATTTCCAATAATATTGCCGCTATTTCCATAGTCAAATGTTTTTGACTTTTTTAGAATTCTTCGTGAATCGGTTCCACATAATTGTAATCCTTTAAAATTAGGTAGTGCTTTAAAATGTTGCGTAGGATTTGATAAATAGTTTCTTAATTTTTTTTCGTCTGAAGAATCAGAAAAAGAAATAATGGATATTTTATCTTCACAATCAAATTGTTTTAAAAATTCAATTGCTTTTGCTATATCAGAATAACCAGAAGCTTCCCAAAAGCAAAAAAACTGATCCATATATTTATGTAAGTTTTCTTCTGTTACATTTTCATCATTCCAATCATAATTTATTGCTCTTTTCTTTTGTTTAAATGCATGTGGGCTAATTAAAAATTCAATTTTATATTCGACCAGCTTTTCAAGTAGCTTATTGAGTTTAATAGTCTTATTGTCACTTAAAAGATTATTCACTCTTATTGAAAACTCTTCTAATTTAGATTCTTCAACATTAAAATAAATTATCAAATGTTTTGAATCAAGAATACCATCTATGTCCACGTCAATTTCAATTCCTGGAATCAATACTATATCGCATTTTCTGGAATAAAATTCTTTATATACCTCATATGATATAACATTGTGGTCAGTAAATGAAATCATAGACAATTTTGGATAGTCTGAAAATATTTCTAATAATTTGTCAACATATGTTTTAACATCCATTTTTTGAAAATCGCCGGTTGATTTTGGACTTTTGCAAGAATGAATATGTAAATCCCATATGTTTGAACCGTTTTGTATTTTTTGCATTGTTTCCTCCTAATATAAAATAATAATTTATTTATTAAACTAAATATAGCAGCATTTTGTTAAGACAATATTTTTTGTCATCACTATATGTATTTAATAATTTTTATATTGCAGATGATATGGAGTTATATTTTTTTTATACCAAATATTTCTTCCGCAATTAAAACGTTTGAATTCTACTTATTACTTTTAGTCATTTTTCATAATCATTATGATAAGCATTAAAATCCACTAGTTGATTCGTTTAAGTTTTTTATAATTATTTATTAACATCTACTTTTCTACTTTTGTTTATTTGTTATTACTTTTTTTCGTGTTACCTTGAAAATAATAATTATATAAAAATTATACCGGATATAAAATTCAAAACAAATGCAACCATATTTCCGATAATGTAATATAATATTTTTCCTATAATACTGCCACATTTTCCTCTTTTAATACCTACGCCAACTAATATTAGTCCAACAATTGGAAAAGTAATATGATATTTAAATAAATATGTTAATATTGAACTTTCTTCTACTTTTAATAAAAGCATGTTAAAAAATGATAACAATGTTTTCATTATACTTATTGCATTATTAAAGCCAGCATAAATCCAATAAATCATGAAAAGGATTATTAAATCAAAAAGTACATTTTTAATTCTTTTTGACATTATTTGCCTCTGTTTCTAAGTGCACTTCCGGCCACTGACTTAGTCTTAGAAGAAGTTCTTTTACTTCTTAATTGACTACTGGCTAATTTACCAACTCGCTTAGATGTTCTAATCTTGTTTTTCATAGAACATTCCTCCTTTCTTTAAATATTTTGTAAAGTTATCAAAAATGTTTTCTAATTTGGTTGAAATTAATCTTAAATAGTGTTAAAATTTTATTAGAAGTTTTTAATAACTTCAAGTTCTAAAGGGTATAGTTTGCTTTTTTGGCAAACTATATTTTTATCCCCAAATATATGTTAACATAAAATGTAAATAAAGTCAAATGTTTTCGTTTACTTTTCTTCTATTTCGTGTTAAAATATAAACCATGGAGGGATAGGTATGAATCAAATAGGAAATAACTTAAAAAGAATAAGGCTTCTCAAGAACTTATCATTAAAGGAAGCAGGAAACTTATTAGGTATGTCAAGCACTGCTGTTAATAAATATGAAAAAGGTGTTTTGAATGCTGACTCTACTAAATTGATTCTGTTTTCTAATGCTTATAATGTAAGTCCTTTTGAGTTTCTAAAGAAAGAATACGAAAAGAAAATAAATTTAACATCTTTTAGAAAAAGAAAGAGATTAACAGGGCGAAATCTTGAATTATTAAAAGATGAAATTAACAGAAAAATAAATGAGTATTTTGAAGTTTTAGAATTAAATAGTTTAGAAAAAGTACAAGTTCAATTAAAAAAATATAGTTGCTTTAGTTTAGAAGATGCTGAAATAAGTGCTAATGATTTTAGAAAAGATAATCAATTATCTTTGAAACAACCTATTTTTGATCTTATGAATACATTAGAAAATTTAGGTATAGTTATAATTGAGATAAACAACATTAATAATAAATTCAATGATTTTGATGGTGCTAGTGAAATAATAGATGGAATACCATTTATTATATTACTTAAAAACACTTCAGATGGAGCTAGACAAAGATTTACTATTGCACATGAACTTGGGCATATGGTTTTAGATATAAAAGAAAATCAAATTAATGAAGAAAAAGCTTGTGATAGGTTTGCAAGTTCATTATTAATGCCATCTGTAGCAGTAATAAATGAATTCGGAATATCTAGAAATTCGCTAAATTTTTATGAGCTAAATGCATTTAAAAATGAATACAAAGTGAGTTATTCTTCAATTATATATAGATTAGAGGATTTAAATATTATTTCGGAATATTTGTATAAAAAATGGATGATTATAATTAATAAAACAATTGGTAAAGAAGATAAAAAGCCTATACCTACTGAAAATTCTTTTCAATATAAGAAATTAGTACATAAATTAAAGTCAGAAAATATAATATCAATTAGTAAAGCATGTGAGCTTTTGGGAGTTTTGGAAAATGATTATTACGAAGAGGATAATCGTTACTGATACAAACATAATTACTGACTTAAACACTGCTAAAGTTTTAGATAAATTTATAAATCTTGATAATGTTTATATTTCTGACTTAGTTAAACTACATGAAATTAATTTCAAAACCGGTGATTTAAAATTAATTAATAACTTTAAAGTTATTTCATCCACTTCACAAGAATTGATGAAAATTTCTGATATTCAAAATACAAATAAAAAATTATCTGATAAAGATATTTTAAATTATATCATCGCTAGAGATAATAAAGGTATATTAGCAACTGGTGATGAGAGACTAAAAAAATATGCTGAAGCTAATGGTGTAGAGGTTATTAGAACACTAAAAATAATTGAGTTATTATATATTAATAATCTTATTAGTTATAATGATTTATCAAACGGATGTAAGTTTTTGAAAAATGATTTTAAAACCAGAATTCCAAGTAATGAAATTGACAGTTTATTAAATAAATATGATTTAGTCAAAAACTAAAATAGTGATAATCTTTTTATCACTATTTTTTGTTTATATATTTATGCTGTGTTAAACTTGCTTCTCTTCATCCAATATTTCGTATCCTAATTTTTCATACGTTTTTTTCCTTTTAAGAAATATATTTCTAGTTTTTGCAAAGTTGTCGTCTACATAATCATAAATTAAAATCTCTTTTTTGTTATCATCTCTTCTATGCAATCTTCCAGCGTACTGTGTAACTCTCGTTTGACCAGATATAGGCATGGTTAGAAATAACACATCAAGTTTTGAATCGTCAAACCCCTCTCCTATGTAGGAACCTGTTGCTACTATAATCTTATTTTCGCCTTTTTCGATTATATCTTTAGTTTGAGTTTCATACTCTTTAAGTATTTTTTTACCAATACCACCATAATATTTAAACACATTAGTTGTATACTTTATTAGTTTATCATATATATAATCCATCAAATTTAGTCTTTCAGTTAATACCAAAATATTTTTACCTTTTTTATATTCTCCTTTTATATCTTTTATGATACTCTCACTTCTTAAGACATCTTTCGCAATAAAACTAATTCACTTTTTAGTTCTTCAATTTCACTTTGTAATTTTTTGATTTCTAATTCTTTTAAACTAATTTGCTCTAATATTTCTTTTTCACTCATTTAATTTTCCTTTCAATCTAATTTTTTTCGTATTAATTTTTTTACTTATTCTACCATAGATAATTAATTATTTCAATAATAAAAAGTTTTATGTTTTATGTTAATTTAATTAAAGTCAAACTAAAACTACGCATTTCTACGTAGTTTTAGTCCCTGTTTTCAAAGGCAAGTAAGTTCTTGATGTCTTTTTCTGTTAATTCACTGATGATGTTTTGATCCATGTTATTTGAGTCAATCAATCTATTACTTAGTTCTTTTTTCTTTTCTTGTAAATCAAGTACTTTTTCTTCAATTGTCCCTTTTGAAACTAATTTTATTACTTCAACAGTGTTTTTTTGTCCAATTCTATGTGCACGGTCTGTTGCTTGGTTTTCAGCTTGTGGGTTCCACCATAAATCTAGGTGAATAACTATATCAGCAGAAGCTAAGTTAAGTCCAGTTCCACCGCTTTTTAGCATTATTAAGAATACTTTAACGTCATCATTATTATTAAAGTTATCTACTCTAGTTTGTCTTTCTTTACTAGAAACTGACCCATCTATTTGGTATGACTTTATACCGATACTATCAAGCTTTTCTTTTACTAGGTTAAGTGCTGTTCTAAATGAAGTGAACACTAGTATTTTATGGCCGTTATTTGTTACTTCTTCTATTACACTTAAGAATCTATCTATTTTATTAGACCCACTAGTATAATCACTATATACTATTTTAGGATCTATACAAATTTGCCTTAGTTTCGTAAGAAGAGGAAGTATCATAAATCTAACTTTAGACATTCCACCATCATTTAGGGCTTCTTCAATAGCTTCTTTTACTTTGTTTAGTTCTGCAACATAGATTTTCTTTTGTTCGTCACCTAACTCTATAAATATATTTGTTTCTATTTTTTCAGGAAGTTCTTTTATAACATCTTTCTTTTTTCTTCTTAATATAAATGGACTTATTTGTTTAGATAAACTATCAAGTAGTTTGTTAGTGTCTTCATCAAATTCTTTTACTTTGTATTTACTAGTGAATTTATCATATTTAGATAAGTATCCTGGCATGATATAGTCAAATATGCTCCATAATTCAACAGCCGAGTTTTCTATAGGAGTTCCTGTTAGTGCAAACTTAACATCTGCTTTCATGCTTTTACATGCTTTTGTTGTTCCAGCTAGTGGATTTTTTATGTTTTGAGCTTCATCTAATATAACAGCATGATAGTGATTTTTTTCATAGTACTCTAAGTCTTCTCTTAATAGACCATAGGTTGTTATGTAGACATTTTTGTTTGTATTTTCTATTAAGTCTTGTCTTTTGGTTTTTATACCATTTACTATTTTTACTGGAATATCAGGTGCAAATTTTTCAAACTCTCTATCCCAGTTATAAAGTAAGCTAGTTGGTACTACTATTAGGAATTTGAAAGTATTATCTTCTTTTAACATTTGTTTTATGTAGTAGATTAGTTGTATTGTTTTACCAAGACCCATTTCATCAGCTAGTATTCCACCAAAAGAACATTTATCTAAGTTATAAAGCCATTTTACACCAGTTATTTGGTAGTCTCTAAGTGCTTTTAACTCATCAGCTGTAAGAGTTAAATTAGCATCTTTATATTGATGAAAGTTATTAATAAACTCTTTAAATAAGTTGTCTGTTTTAATAATAGAATACTTGCTATCTTTAATACTGTCTAAATAAATAGCCCTGTATTTCATAACTGAACCTTTAGCATTTATTATGTCTTCGTCAGTAATATCTAGTTCTTCAGTTAGATTCATTAATTCATTTAAATCACTGTCTTCTAGGTCTACTATTTGATTATTACTTAACTTATAGTATTTCTTTTTTTCTTTAATGCTTTTAAATATATTTACTATATCATCATTACTTATTCCATCTAAATTAAAATCATAACTTAATATGTTATCTTTTCCTACCGAGAATGTACTAGATACTTTAGTTTTCTTTAAACCTAGTTTTTTAAAGTTTTCAGTAGTGTATACTGGATATTTTTTACTTATTAAGTTTAGTCCTTCATCTATTAAATATACTATTTTATCTAAATCATTCATTATGATCTTTTTATTATTTATGATAAAACCAAAAGTTTGTAAGTAACTAATTAAATTAGTTTCAAATTCTACATCTCTTAGTACATTAGCTTTGTTATTAAAGTAATCTATTTCTTCATTATATTTTAGTTTTATATTACATATAACATTATCTTTATTTAAATCAAAGTATAAAGAAACATCTGGTTCATTAATTATTTGTATTTTATCTTTTAGGTTTTCGTTTACTTCTACATGTTTTTTTATTATTGGAAGTACACCACTAGAGAAGTCTTTTAGTCTATTTTTTGGTATAATTAAACTAGACATATTTTGTTTATATAATAAAAATAATAGTGATATGTCTTTGTTAGATAAATAGTAAATATTAGAATTATTGTATGCATAGTTATAACTAATTAGTTTGTAGTCTTTTAAATCAAAGTTAACTATGTAGTTATCTTGATCCATTTCTTCTACTGTACTTTCAAGTGGAAATTCTTCTAGTATTTTAGTTATGTTATGATTATTATATGTGAAAGGGTAATCTAGTTCTTTTAATAAATCTAGAAAATTATTTATTTCTTTATCATCAAAACTGTTTTTATTTAAGTCAGGATGAAATCTATTTATGTATTTTAATACTTTTGTAGCTTTTTCACTAAAGTAATTGCTGTTAAAATCAAAAGTAAAATCTTTACCAAAAGTGAACTCGTCATCGTTTCTATTTGACGCCTGTAAGAATTGATTTTGTTTGTTATTGTATGAGTACATCTTATTAATACCTACTTTTATTTTAACATCATAATAAAAGTCTATTGAAGAGGATAATATGTCAACTGATAAGAACACTTCTTTTTTAACTACAGGTTTATTTGATTTTGAAAGTATGTCTAAAATATTGTTTGATATTTTTAGTGGATCTGGTTTAGCATAGAAAATTAAAAATGCATAGTTATGGAAACATCCTACTAAGTGAACACATGAATTAGTATCTCTAAAGTTACTACAGTTACAAGAGTAGGATAATATTTCTCCAGCATCATTTTTTCTTATTACTTGTCTATATTTACCAACATCATAATAGTATGAATTAGTTTCAAAACAGTAGTCAGTGTAACCTTTATCAGGATAGTCATGTTCATCAGTAACTTCTATACTATAGCTAGTTATTAATTCACCACGTATGATATCAGAGTAAGCAAATCTTTTAAGAATGTAATCTTTATTATCAAGATACATTTTTCTATTAGTTACATAATCGTTTTCTTTTTCAAACATACTATTTCACCTCATTTTGTTAGTATACCATATTTTGCTAAAAAAATATAGATACTGAGAAAAGAATCATGAAAAATGAAAAATACTTTAGTCTTTTTGCTAAAGTATTTTACTAGTTTTCTTATTATATGCACTATCAATTAATCATTAAGTTACTTTATAGTAATTATATTAGTAAATTAATCATTAGACACAGTTAAGTTAATGGGTTCTTAGCTTAATACATTCAAAAAGTAAATACATTTTGTATTCAAAAGTGAATATATATTTAATTATGGTTTATTAATATAATTGTTATAGAGGTGTATAGAATAAAGAAGTTTGTGCCTTCTAAGGGAAGTAATGATAAAGTGGTTATAAGCATGAGAATTGATACTAAATTATTAGAAACTATAGATAGAGAGTCTTATAAAGCTAGGATTAGTCGTAACGAGAATATATCACAGTGTATTAGTTACGCACTTTCTAATATGGAAGAAAAAGTAAAACAGAGTTAATTATTTAGCTCTGTTTTGTTACTATGTTTACTATTTTATTAGGTACTACTATTTCTTTTAGGATAGTAGTATTTTCTAAATGTTTTTTAACATTGTCTAATTCTTTTGCAAGTCTTAAAGTTTCTTCTTTGTCTGTGTTTGAAGGTACGTTCATAGTACCTCTTAATTTACCATTTACTTGTACTGCAATATTTACTGTGCTTTCTTTTGTTTTTTCTTCATCGAATGTAGGCCAAGAGCTTTCACAGATTGGTTTTCCTAAAGCATATTTTTCGTTTAGTTCTTCAGTAATGTGTGGTGCAATTGGGTTTAGTAAAGTTAAAAGTATTTTGTAGTCATTCTTTGTTATTGTTTCATTTTTATCTAAGTCGTTTGTTAGTATCATAAGTTGAGATACTGCTGTGTTAAATTTAAGATTACTTAAGTCGTCTGTTACTTTTTTAATTGTTTGATGTACTAGTGTTTCGTTAGTGTAACCTTCTTTATCACTTAGTTTTTCTCCTAACTTGTATATTCTATCTAAGAAACGTTTGCAACCTCTTAGCGAGTCTGTTGACCAAGATACATCTTGTTGATAGTCACCTATAAACATTTCATAAACTCTTAAAGCGTCTGCGCCTACTTCATTTACTACTGTATCAGGGTTTATTACGTTACCTTTACTCTTGGACATTTTTTCATGGTTTGAACCTAGTATCATACCATGGGAAACTCTTACATCTATCATTTCTTTATTTGGAACGAGACCAAAATTGTATAGCATTTGTACCCAGAATCTTGCATAAAGTAAGTGTCTTGCTGTGTGTTCCATTCCACCGTTGTACCAATTTACTTTTCCCCAGTATTTCATTGCTTCCATGCTTGCGAATTCTTTATTGTTATGAGCGTCCATGAATCTTAGGAAATACCAAGAAGATCCAGCCCATTGTGGCATTGTGTCTGTTTCTCTTTTTGCAGGAGTGCCACACACTGGACATGTAGTGTTAACCCAGTCAGTTATTTTTGCAAGAGGACTTTCTCCTGTATCAGTAGGCTCATATTCTGCTACATCTGGAAGTAGAAGTGGTAAATCTTCTTCTTTCATTGGAACCCATCCGCATTTAGGACAGTTTATCATTGGAATTGGTTCACCCCAGAATCTTTGTCTACTGAAAATCCAGTCTCTCATTTTATAGTTGTTTACGCGTCTTGCAATACCCATGTTTTCTAGTTTTTTAGTTATTGATTCTTTTGCTTCTTCTACAGTTAAACCAGTAAATTCTTCTGAGTTTATAAGTTTACAACCTTTTCCTAAATAGTCTTGTTTTTCAAAGGCAGAAGAAGTAGTTTCTCTACCGTCTATTACTTGGATCATTGGAATATTGTGAACTGTAGCATACTCAAAGTCTCTTTGATCGTGACTAGGAACAGCCATTACAGCACCTGTACCATATGAACCTAATACAAAGTCTCCGATAAATATTGGAACTTCTTTTCCATTAACTGGATTTATAGCTTTTAAGCCTTTTAGTTCTACGCCAGATTTTCCTTTATTTAGTTCTGTTCTATCCAT
>UMAI01010820.1_pt1 | contig 19836 bp, 44 predicted proteins | sample 1963701 | NCBI WGS metagenome assembly UMAI01 (sample SAMEA4835915, study PRJEB28245) | human gut metagenome | biome: gut microbiome; material: fecal sample | place: Denmark | collected 2008
GGACCAAAACGACCATTTGTATTCTAATCAAAGCTTGCCATTTTATATATCCAGCTCTTTACTTTTAGTTTATATTCTGCCGCGGCCTCAGCGGGAAGAATCTCATCAACAATACTGTTAATAAGCTTCAACTTTTCTTCAACGGACTCTAACATCCGTTGTGTTCTCTCCAGAAACATTAATCATAAATTTCGCGCGGAAGCGCGAAATAATTATATATTACGTATTTGTTGGATTATATATCCTCTCTCTGTTTATATATTATATTATATATTACGTATATCATGGTGATAATTCCCATTATCACTGTGATACGAGCACGTTATCATGGTGATAATAAGAATATCACGGTGATACGAGTCCGTATCACAGTGATAATCATATTCTCATAAAAACGGAAAAAGATTATAATCATGGTGATAATGGGAATTTCAAATTTTATTCCATAATTTTTTGATAATTAATTGTTAAAAAATTGTGCGTTCCATCTGTGCTTTCCAACAGTAGGCCCGCGTCAATCAGAGCTTTCTTGGTGCGTACAATATTGGTTTTTGCTAAACTTGTTCGCTGTGATAACCATTCTAAAGATAAACCAAAGCCTTCTTTGGTTCCGATAAGAACATACATTAGTCGTAATTGCGCAGATGAATTTCCCAGCTTTTGATTCAGCTTGTCTGCAATAGCTTGTGGGATTTGGTAGAAATTCATATTGTAGGGCGCAACTAAGAATTGTTTCTTATCTATGTTATGTTTTAAAATAGGAGCGGTTTGTGTTTGTGCCATGTGTATTTCGCTCCTTAAAGCTGGAATTCTTTTTTATGCGCAAGAGCATACTTAATTGATTCATCTAAGGTGTCGCTATATTTAAAAATATATACTTGAAATGAAGGGTTGTCGCGATTGACTTGAGTCTCTATTAGTTCTTCTCCCTGAAAAAGAAGTGCGTTTCTAATCCAACGAGAAAAAATTACTTTACGATTTATGTTTGTCATGTAGTGTTTTTTCCCCTTTTATTTTTTTATATTATAATATAAAAATTATAAAAATACAAAAAAAGAAGCGCTTTCGCGCTTCTCTTCCATTAAGCCTTATGGTAAATCTTCTTACGCTTATCATTCAGACTTACAGTTAGCGTGCCATCCTCAACTAGGGAGGTTAGCAGAGTGCCAACTTGCATTAGCTGAATATGTTGCAGCTCAGGAATCTGGTCATAGATTTCCTTAGCGGCCAGACCATCAACAGGATTGGCGGCAACCCAGCTGCGTAGAATGCTTAGATTAGCTTGCTTGCGGGAAGCAGCAGCTTCCTTGGCGGCAGCGCGTTCAGCAATCTTAGCGGGGTCAGCAACACGACGACCAGGCTTAGCGGCGTATTCGGCTACGGCCTTGTCAATGTCATAAGCTTCACTGCGAGCGGTAGGAACGGTATTCTTTGCGGTTACGGTTACAACCACAGGAATGAATAGACCAGTTTCCTCGTCCATCTTGTCAGACATAAAGGCAAAACCGCCGGCAACCTTTTGAGCGTTTTCGTAGCAACCCATTAGCTTCTCTACGACTTCAGCGCGTAGAGCATCACGAACAGATACAGACATTTAATTCTCCTTGCGGCGCTTAATGCGCCCGCCCAGCTTATTGCGGGGCCGGTTTGATTTAGAGTTTTCCTTCTCTTATTTATAAAGCGAGGGAGAGCAATTGAGGAGGTGATTCGTTCCCTCACTTTGTAGATATATTATATAGGAAATTTTTGTGTTTAGCAAATTTTTTAGAGGAAAATTTGCAGCTCGTTAGAAATTTTTTGGGAGAGGAATTTGCGGCGGGAAGAAAAATGCAGCTCGTTCCAGCTTTTCTTGCGGGAAGTTGCAGCTTATTTAGGAAATTGTTGCGGCGCCGCGTGGTGTTATATAGAAGGGGGTTGGAAAAAGGATTATCTTCGGTGGAGAAGATGGTTTTATTATAAAGGAAAATTTTGAATTTGTCAAAAATGGGAAGAAGTATGGACAAAAGGGACAGGGGTGGATTTTCGTTATGTTAAACATAAGGAATTTTGGTTTGACTTTTTAGGTGGAGTATGGTATTCTATAGATGCTCAAGAGAGCAGAAAGGAAGTTAAAGCTATGAAAAAGATTTGGGAGATTGATGGTAATCAGTTCTTTGACCGTGAAACAGCAAAGGAATTTCTGGCTATGACTTGGGCAAAAGACCCAGAGAAGTATTTGTGTAACGAAGACATTATGTATTATTTCAATGAATATTTAGGCGAACACAAAGATTCTTGTTTAGATTATTGGTTGTTGAAGCTGCCAAAGGCAACGGAGAAACAACTGAAAGAAATGCAAAACACTTTCAAGCAATTTTTTAGTGATTTTATTGATGAAGCTGCAGAAGGAACTGTAGATGACTGGCTTGTGGAGGAAGAGTAAATCTTCCTCCTTTTCTTCTTTATGTTAAACATAAGGAAAATAAAAAAGGACTTGCTTATTCAAGTCCTCTTACCCAATTATCAAGTTTCTTGTATGCTTTGGCTATGCGCTTCATCGGTACAATACAACACAACAGAAACAGCAAAGTGTCAGTTAATGAAAGCACCGGACAATCTTCTCCCGCAATTTCAAAAGCGGAAGAAATACATTCAGTAAAATAGAGGGCAAGAAAGATACATACTAGAATGTGCATATATTTCACCTCATTATCATAACTTCGCCGTTAAAGTAAGTAATAATAGCACCTTCTTGGAAATAGGCGGGAGCGCCATTTTCAATACAAACGGCATTGATAGGATGGCCTTCTTTATCGTGCATAATGACTTTTTCTGATTGGATAAGTTTGATAAAGAAGTTGGTGTTATAGCGAAAAATTCTGCCTTCAGGAAGTTCCTGAAAAGTCTCCTTACAAAAATCTTCGGAAAGAACCTTCATATATTTCACTCCTTTATTCTTAATTCTGCATCTACAACTTCCACCAAAATTGTCTCTACAAAACAAGCAAGTCTCCCATCATCTAGGCTAACAACAGTAGGTACAATGCCACTTTCGTATTGAGGTAAATCTTCACTATAGTCATATCGCAACTTCATATAATATTCATTATTGTATTTGAAAACCGCGCCGTTTTTAACATGACTAAAAGGAATCCGTTTATCACCAATAGTAGTAATACGCATATTCTTTACCTTCCTTTCTGTTCCTTGGAACACTGATATAATACCATATCGCCGCAGAAATGTAAAGGTCTGTTTCTGTATGTTTAACATAAGGAAACTTACTCCTAAAATAAAAGGGGACTTTCGTCCCCTCTTACCTTAACGCTTGGAGTAGCACCTCTTCTTCTCAATCATATTCATCTCGGCAAGCCCTTCCTTCGCAAGCCGGGCAAGGTCGCGGCCCGTCAGCATTGCGCCCTGCGTATTAACGTCAATGCCGTAAATATCGGGCAGAGCGTTAAAAACCTCGGTACTGGTGTAGTCATGGCCGTATTCGGCTTCATTCTCCCACCAACGACGCAAAACCTTCATTCGTTCTTCGCGCTTTTCAGCCACAGCCGGGTCACCGCCCTTGGGCGCACTCATCTTTTCTTCGTAGGCGGCTTTTGCAACTTCAACATCAAAACCATCACGAGTTTTCGTCCCTTCAACATCGGGAATCTTCACATAGACCAGAGCATAAACCGTGCGCCCTTCTTCGTCCTTCTTGCCAGTGTCAAAGCAATAACATTCCTGCTTAGAGTGAAGAACCTTGAAAGCATCTTCGGGAATACCTACCATAGATTCAGCCAGTGCCAGAACTTCCGCCTTGAAATCTTTCTTCATAGCCATATGTTTTCTTCCTCTCTGGTTTGTGAGGTGTCCTTCCTCTTTTTTTCTGCTCCCCTCAAGGAACGTATATAGTATAGCAAGATTTTTATTTTTTGTCAATAATCTTTTTCTGTATGTTTAACATAAGGAAAAAATTTTTATAAAAAAGGTGGGACATTATTCGTCCCACAAAAGAGAATCACGCTTTTTTTCTATCCTCGCAGAGTGGTTAATAACTTGCGTTAAATACGGTGTTGGTTGTTCGCTGTGCTGGTCAATATAAGCATTCAGAATATCAAGTGCATTTTGTGCCATAGCGGGAGTAATGCGGTTATCTTCTGCAATAAAATCAGAAACATAACCAAGTTTTCGGAAGGGGAAAAGCGCAATTCCTTCAACCTTCTTGCCACGTTTGAGGGCTTTAAGAAGGATTTCCGTTTCAATTTCTGCGTCAGAAAGTGCAGTATGTTCTTCAATAAAGCCATATTCTTTATAGATGAAACGTCTAACGTTTTCTGCATTGGTACTAAAATACATCCCAGACGGAGAAATAAGAGAATGTTCAAGGCAAGCGCGCTTGTATGTAGGAGTGTTAATAATGTTTTCGCAAGCTAAACCCCAAATATCCATCACTCTATACTGTTTGTTTCGGAAGGTAAAATGCAAGGGGTCAAAGTCCTTGTCATTTTCCTTCTTGTAGGGTTGATGGGCGATTTTCCAACAGAGCGCAACCTGATTTTCATACCAACTTTGATAGTTAGGGCTATAAAGTTTGTTGATATAAAGTTCGGTAAAGTTAATTGCCCGAAGGTCAAATTGTTCATTGAAAGCGCAGATTAAATCTGCCTGTTCGCAGTCTGCGAGAAAGATTTCCATCACTTCGCGCCAAGGCTTGACGGACAATTCGCCATTGTTAATCATATCGAGATAAATGGGGCGTTTTTCTTTATAGTAAGCAGTATTGAAAACGGAGGGAACGGAGAACGTTTCGGCAATGAGATAGTTTTTCTTTTCAATCACACCAGCAGAACGAGAAGAAATTGTCCAGCCAATATCATAGATAAGCGGACGAGCAATGCTAATTTTTTTCTTCTCATTAGCAGTCAGATTCCAAGAATCGGGCAGGACGATAGTGCAAGTCTCGGTATCAAAAGTAAGCATCAGTTTCTGTTTAGCCATGGGTCTTACCGCCTTTCTGTTCTCTTTGGAACACTGATAGTATAACAGGAAAGACACGAAAAGTCAAGAGAGATTTTCTGTATGTTAAACATAAGGAAAAAAAATAAAAGGGAGAATCAATCTCCCTCAATTTCTGCCATAATCGCATCATAAATTTCTCGCTTGTTTCGTTCAATAAATTTGCGGGCGTAATCTTCATCACAAGAATAGTAGTCTTTCTTATTCTTTTCTCGCCGCATTCCCTTAGCGTGGTCAAAGATATAGTGAAGGGCATCTTCTGCTGCGGTGCTTTGTTCCTTGTTTTCTACAGGCAAATAATACATATGGAGAATGTCGTTGCTTGCTTTCAAGGAAGAATAACGCTGACGCAAGTTTTTAGTTTCGCCGCACTTCACACCAGACGGAAGAATAGCGATATAAACCGCAAAGATGGGAGAAGAATCATTAGAACGAATGGTATCAAGAATATCATACCATTCCTGTGTCCAAGAGTTAATAAGCTCAATTCCTTCTTCATCATCATCAAGCAAAGAAGCCAGAAAAGTACCCATATCAGAATGTTTGCGCTTGTATTCAATATAGTCGTTTTTGTTGGGCTTGTTCTTTCCGCAAAAACGGCAAACGGCATTATACTTTACCGTAGCAACACCAATAGCAGAACGTTCAGAAGAAGTGGTGGGCTCATAAGTCTTGAAAATCATGTGTTTAACTTCCTTTCTTTCTTCTGTCCTTCAAGGACAAATTTATTATATCATATTTAGGGAGGAAGTCAATGGAATTTTCTGTATGTTTAACATAAAGAAAACAAAAAAAAAGGACGATTACTCGTCCTTTTATTCTTGGCAATAGGCGCGCATCCAAGCAAGAAACTTGTCTATATCTTCATCTTCAATTTCATCAAAGGAGCAGTTTTCTTCTTCTTCCCCTTCGTCCTTTTCTTCGGGCAGTTCATCACCACTGACGATACTGCCGTCTGCGGTCATTTCGTGAAAGCTAGTCTCACCAACAACGGTGGGTCTAACAATACGATAGAATACATTCCATCCGCAATGGTTCATTAGCACGCAACATACCGTCTGCGCGGCTTCGGCGGCTTCCCGGATGGTATCGTATTTACGTTCAGTCAGAATGAAGTTCTTGAGAACCTCGTTTTCGTCATTCAAGATAATGAACCGAATCAGATGAGTGGTGTTTTCCATGTTTTTCTTCCTCTCTTTCTGTTCCCCTTAGGAACAAGTATAGTATAGCACAAATTAAGAAAAAGTAAAGTGCGTTTTCTGTATGTTTAACATAAAGAAAAACGGTTTGATGGATTACTCCATCAAGCCCTTTAACCATTCTACAATATCAACCTTTGTCGGGTCTATCGTTTCGCAACCATCAAACCGCCGAAAACTTTCCCTAACTTCTTTGTTATCGTCAATTAGAATATTGATGCGGTTTTTGTTGCGCAAATATTCTTTGGGGTAGCCGTATGGCGTAATACGGCAGGAAGAACAAGGAAAGTCAAATTTCTTCAACCATTCACGTTTTGCCTTGCGGACTTCATCATCATAAGTTTTTGTTGCGTGTTTTGCGCACCAACTTACAATTTTGACTTCCACGCCAATTTCCAACAACTTGTTCAAAATAGCGGAAAGTTCTGTCATATCCCACATTGGGGCGGCGTCAAGGTAAGGGGAGGTATCTTCGCTACGAATCTTTTTAAGCCAGTCGGGAACATCATAAGTCGCGGCGAGAGTTCCATCTAAATCAAAGATTAGAGTAAAATTTGCGTTCATATCATAACTTCCTTTCTTTCAAGTTCTCCTTAATTATATCACGACTTTTTCAAAATGTCAATAGGGCAAGACAAATTTCTTTCACGCAAATATTGGATTGCTTTTTCGCTGTCCCAATAGTTAAGAATGGTATTAAGAGAACAAGGTATAACTTCATAAGTAATAACAAGTTTCATATTAAGTTCAGGAGTTTTCCATTCTTTAATATCGCGGCGGTTCTTGTCAGTGAGGCAACCTTCAAAGAAACTAATAACACGACCGCGCTTGAAGTCCCAAATATTAAAGGGGAGTTCTAAGCCAAAGTTATAATAAACTTCCTTAAGGTTTTCCCAAGTAATGGGAATAGTTTTTTCTTTGATTTCGTTTTCATCTGCAATAACAGAGCCGCTAGTATTACCAACTTTAACTCCATTATTATAAGTGGTGTAAAGAACCCGATAATAATGCAACATATTAAAACTTCCTTTCTTGTCCTCTTTAGGACACTATTAGTATAATGGAAAAGAAAAGAAAAGTCAAATATTTTTTCTGTATGTTTAACATAAGGAAAAAATCCAATAAAAAAAGGAAGGGCTTTTCGCCCTTCCCTTTAATCTCACTTGTTGAAAGTCCAGTGCTTCTTGCCCTCAATCTTTTCCATCGTCAGACGCTCGTCAGACTTGGAAATTGTTGCCAAATCCGCGCCTACATTTAGCACATTACCATCAGGATAAATGTCGGTGCAAGTGTTCGCAATGTCGGCAGAAGTGAAAGTCATTCCGGAAATAGTTTCCAGATAAGCTACCAACTTAGCCTGACGCTCTGCCCGCATCTTGACCTTTTCGGGGTCAGCCTTGGATACTCGCTCCTTCTTGGGGGCATTGGCACGAGCTTCAGCCTTGGCTTCCTGCTCCGCAACGAAAGCCTTATAATTTTCAATGGCGGTTTCAAAGTTGAAAGCAGGAATTACCTTGCCGTCCTTGCGCTCCACGTCCTTAGAAGCGAGCTTGGAAACAGCAACCTTGATGTAAGTACCTTCTTCAGTAGGAATAGCAATAAAAGTAGTCTTGTCGGGGCGAACCAGTGCAGAACCTTCATAGTCGGACAGAATCTTGGAAATGATTTCGTTAGTAGTCATACATACCTCTTTCTTGCGGTTTGACCGCATCTTTATTTCTCCCTCTTGGGGACGGTTAGAGTATAACACATTGCGGACGCTTTGTCAAGACTTTTTTGAAAATCTTTTCGGTTGCGGTCTGCCGGTTATCCTTGCCCCTCATCAGGAACAATTATTATTATACTCAATTTTTCCCGAAAGTCAAATTTATTTTCCGTATGTCAAACATAAAGAATTAAAAAAAGAAAACGGGTGCTTTAAGCACCCGTTTCCATTTCGGTATAAGTGATATGTTCTTCCGCAAAAACGGCATCTACAAGAATAAGATAGGCTTCGTAGTCTTTTCTAGCCAAGCAATTTGGGAACAGAAATATAACATCATCAGTGGCCATAACAAAATAACCCTCTTCTTCCAACCAACCATAGACTGCATCATATTTATTAAGAAGTTTAGAATCAAAACCAATAAGCCAAATCTGGAAATTATCAATCAGTTCGTTTTTAACAAGCGCGCCGCCAAAGCACAGATAAGCATTTCATTATCCCGATAATTATCGGAAAATGCTTCGCAACACGTTTTGGCTTCTTGCACTGTAGATACAGTAAGAATTTCAAAGTCAGGGTCAGAAGCGGCAAAAGCCGAAGTGCAACCGAACAAGAGAATTATCGTAAGAAGAACCGCGAGAATTTTTTTCATATCTTTTCTTTCCTTTCTGTTCCCTTTGGAACAATTAAAGTATAACATAAGATGGGGAGGAAGTCAAAGGATTGTTCTATATGTTTAACATAAGGAAAAATTGGTACACCCTCTCGGATGTGCGCCGAGGTTTACCTTGTTAGGGCTTGCAGTTTATAAGACTGCGGCTCTTACTGACTGAGCTAAGGGTGCATAAATGGTGAGAATGGAAAGACTTGAACTTTCAATTTTCCGATTAAAGGTCGGAAGCCTTACCAATTTGGCCACATTCTCATAGGAGTGGGAGGAAGTTGCGCACCTTCCTCCTATTAAACGCACCCGCCAAGGTGCGCCCATCCTTGAAAGCGGTCAGAACAGTAAATCTATTGGCGTAGACACTTATTCCTATCTTTCTCCACCTACTCACTATGCAACCAGTAAATGCCCCACCTGCTTGCGTGCAGGCAGTCCGGGAGTTGAACCCGAATAGTTTTTGGTTAGGATGTACCCCACTTCCGGAGGGGATAGACCGAAGTGTTTTTTTAAGTTAGCTAAGCTGCCGCCAACACATAAGGCATTTGGTGGAGATAGTCGGATTTGAACCGACAACGTTTCTAGTGTGGCGCATTTTGAGTGCGCTATGTCTCGCCAATTGCATCATATCTCCAAGTGGGATTTTATTTTCGTTCCTCACCCTTGGAACATCTTTAGTATATCATAAGTTTTCTTAGTTGTCAAGTATTTTTTTCAAAAAACTTTCAAACTCGTCATCTTCCAGATAGAAGAAATCTGAGCACTTGGTTTCATCAAACACTTTTGCGCCAAGATAGGACATCATCTGCCAAAACCGCATATCTTGGCATTCGGGACGATTCCAGAATTTTACCAAAAGTTCGGTAATGCGGCGGATACGCTTAATATCTCTCATAGAACAACTTCCTTTCTGTTCCCTCAAGAACAGTTATAGTATATAGGAAATTTTCATTTTTGTCAATTTTGTTTTCTGTATGTTTAACATAAGGAAGGAAGGTAGGGAAGATTATTCTTCCCCGTTTCCCTTTTCTTTCTCTTCTTGAATACGCTTGTCCTGTTCGGCCATTCGTTTCTTTAGAATTTCTTCTTCATACTCCAAACACGTCCAAACATCATCATTAACGTCCCATAGCCAGTGAGTTTTAACGAAAGATGCTTTTTCTTCTTCGTATTCTTCGGGTTCTTTGCTATTGTATTCAAAGGGAAGGTATTTCGCACAAGCACGCGCTTCAACTTCTTTGAGAAGGTCATAGGCACGTTGAGATTCACAATAGAAAGATTTTAAGTCCTCAAAATCGTCAAACGATGCCGGGAAATAGCGTTTATTGTCGCTGTTAAAACAGAAGATTTCGTTCTTGGCTTCGGTATTAGAATATAGTTGCGCATTTTCATATGCAATACAATCTTCCTCAAAATCAAACTGGGTTCCATCTTCCGCGATATAGATAGTTTTTTCAATCATTAGAAACGCCCTCCCTTTCGGTTTCATCTGAATCCATTTTCGCATACAATGCTACACAAGAAGTGCAATTCAAATTGTCGGGGCAATCTTGCCCCACCTGACACGGGGTTTGTGGAGCAGAAACTGAAACACCGTGCTTGCGCTCGTCAAACATATCTTGTGCCATTTCTGCGGCCATTTCAGGGGTTTCGGCTTCAAGAATATAGGTTGCTTTATCCCACACATGACAAACGAAAGTTTTATTCATATTTGATTTCCTCCCCTTTTAGACAGTCGCAGGTTACAGGATTGTAATAGCGGCGAATCCGTGGAATGTAATCCATTATAATGTTGAAATCTTTTTCGCAATTTTTACAAGTGCCAAAATTAGTTTCTACCAGTATCCCACCTACATAGTCAAGTCGGGAATCTTTGAAGAAAATATCTTCACTTCCGCAATAAGGGCAACAGTCGTCTAGTATCATGGTTCTTTCTCCTTTCCTGTCCCTTTTGGAACAATGATAGTATAGCAAAGATTTTGATTTTTGTCAAAACTTTTTTCTGTATGTTTAACATAAGGAAATAATGAGGGAGTTAGTCTTATCTAACTCCCGCTCTAACATATGCAGAAACCTTGATGTTGTTTTCATATTCTTCTTGCGAAACTTCTTGCACCCTTAAAGGCACACGGGAACGTTTTATTCCACCTTGATGTTTTACTTTGTTCATTGCGTCAAGTGCATTTTCTGCTTTGTAATAAAATGCTATTGTATTGGTGTTGCCGCGCCCAAGATGGGCGCGTTCTGCAACAACCTTGTAATATTTATTCTTCATCTTTGTTCGCTTCCTTTGCGTCAAGTTCCGCTCTGATTCGGTCTTTTTCCGCTCGTTCTTCTTCTCGTTTCTTTGCAAGGGCTTCACGTTTTACTTTTTGCTCTGCGGCCTTTTTCGCCTTTTCCTTTGCAAGCCGTTCCTTTTTGTCGGCCTGTTCGCGGATTTTAAGGTCATAATCTTCTCGCAAAGAATAGCCATCATACTCTTCCCCTCTTGCACCAGTAGGAACAGAAACCTTGATTTCAATCCAGCGTTCATTCTCGTATTCATCTACCGTGGGGAGGTTGATGGTATTCCCACTGATGAAAGCTACATCTTCGCCCTGTTCTGTGAGGAAGTCCTTGATTTTCTGCATAAAGTAATCCCTGCGTTCAGTTTTCAAAGCACCTTCGGTTTTCTTCGGCATAGTCTGCACGTCCTTTCTGTTCCTTTTTGGAACATACTCATTATAGCATAGATACAAGAAAAGTCAAACGAATCTTCCTTATGTTTAACATAAGGATTTCCGGGAGAACCTTACGGTTCATCCGTTAGAAAGGAAGCAACCCAATAGAAAACGAAATTGGGATTTTCTTTTTCTTTGCGCAAACAATATTCTTCTGCTTGCTCCAAAGAATGTACAACACAATCAACAACCGATTCCGGCCCGGTTTCATCTTCAACTTTGTACATAATAACATAAACTCGTTCCGTCATTCCAAATAACCCCCTTGGCGCAAGATGCGTTCTACAATTTGAACGTCTTTTTCTCTACAAGAGATGGAGAAGAAAAGATAGTTTTTACTTGCCTTTACTTTTCCCAAACAAGGGATAAGTCCGCAAATTCTTCGCATAGTTGCATTTGCGTCGGGAGTTTTGGGCAAGCAATAAATCTTAGTCATACTATCCCTCCTTTATCTTACATATATATTATACCACATTTTTAATTTTTTGTCAAGCACAAAATTGTTACAAAATTGTTACAATTTTATTAAATCCAACATCCCGCATAGTCGGTGAAGATAAGATGACGCGCCCGCCTAGAATAGCCCCAATTACCGTTATGAAGGTCGTTAATTCCGTAATCTGCAAAGAAATCAATAAGACGATTAACAACTTTTTCATGTGCGATATAATGCGGCCATTCATCAATTTCATAAGCACACAAAGCACTGCAATAGCGTTCTACGATTTCATCTGATACTTCTTTTTCCTTCAAAGGACTTTGCCCAGCTTCGCCAACAAAATATGCTTTCTCGTAGGCGTGCCAAGTATATGGCCCAGCATTTACAACAAACAAAGGCTTAGCAAACCAATGTTGCAAGTTTTGCTCCTGTGCCAGCTTATAAATGCGGGTTTCATTTTCGTTTTGTTCGTCCCCGGTGTCGGTTTTGCCCAGCTTCAAGATAAAATTTGCATTTTTCGGGACAATGGTCAAGCGAAACATGCCAGCATACAGATTATAGGCAGGATTAAGAGTTTTGGGGTGCTCACTATAGCATTCCCGCTCCATACCAAATTCAGCGTAGAAAGCTGAAATGAGTTTAGATGCATATTCCTTTTGGGTCATAGGTCAAACCTCCTTTCAAGTTCGTGATTAGTATAACACGAAAATGAAATTAGGTCAAGGAAGTTTTCTGTATGTTAAACATAAGGAAGAAAAGGAAGGGAGAATTACTCTCCCAATTCCTCCACAACCTTTTCCAAAGTCTTGAAGAAATCGTAAGCTCGCATATTATACAAGGCTCTCTGCTGGACTTTGTTTGCGCTCTTATTTTCTTCATCGCCCTCGACAAGCAAACGGACAGCCTTGTTTGCAAAGGTGCGATGGCCATTCTCATACAAGTTCTGAATCAAAGGATTGTCGCGGATTTTGTCTGCCACAATTTTTTTTAGTTTTCCTTGCGCTAATATAAGCATCCATGTTGTCTTTGAAGTCATAACAACAAGTAGCGCCGTGCCAAGAATTTTCGTGTGTGCTTGCATACTCCATAATGAAACCGTGGATATCTTCATACAAACCGCCGAAACCCATATCCAGCAGCATAGCGTGCACGCCGTAGCTGTTGCCACGATAGTTGATGAGGGTTTTAACAAGATTAACATCAACCTTGCCAGACTTGAGGATTTTCGTCATTTCTTCACTTGCATACTTCCAAATGATTTTCTGAAGCTCTTCCACCGTGCAGTCCTTGGAAGAAACCTTGGCATAAATTTCGCTGTAATTGGTCATTATTCTCTCCACCTTTTTTATTTATTTCGTTCCCTTAGGAACAATGTTAGTATAACAGAAGGCGGTGTTTGTGTCAATAAGATTTTCTTTATGTTTAACATAAAGAAAAAATAAAAGACGGAATTACTCCGTCTTAATTGGCATTAGGTCTGGATGTAGGGGAATTTCCAATGCTTTTGCAATTGCAATTGCGCGGCCAATGTTAATATCAAATTGGTCTCCCTTTTTGCAATAGGCATCGCCCCACGTCATAATACCGTAATCGTTCCAAAGAACAACACGGATTTTCTTCTGCTTGCGATAGGTGCAGATGACGTTTTCCTTGTATTTGCTGTTAATCCCAGCTGCCCACTGACCAATAGTATTCATAGTCCAGCTTCCTTTCTTAGAACTTAGAGTTGTCTGCGATAATTTTACCAACTTCTTCCAGTGGCACACCTAACCGTCCCATTGTGCCCGCAAGCGCGCCGACCTCTTTAGAGAGATTATTGACTTCAACAGATACCTGCGTCAGGCGCTGAACACGGGAAGCCAAAACCTTTTTGAGGACTTCAACATTTTCGGTATACATGGTGTTTCTCCTTCCTTGTTCCTTATTGGAACAGTGATATAATATCATTTCGGGGGAAAACTGTCAATATGTTTTTCTGTATGTTTAACATAAAGAAATAAAATGAAATGGGGAAAATCCCCATTTCCATTAGATGTCAAACGGCGGTTCAAGGTCGGTTCGCTTGAAATTGTAGATACCGCTGTCATACTTGCCATCTTCCAGACTGGAAAGCGCACGATACAGTGCAATGGCGCGGCCAACATTAGAATCAAAGTGGTCATCCTTGCTACAGTGGGCGGAACCACGGCAGAACACATTGTCAACCTCATCGCCCACATATACAACCACGGTGCGGCCCTTCACGAAGGTTTCCACGGTGTAGCGGCCTGCGGCGTAGTTATTGACGGCATCAGCCCACCGATAAATGTCTTTGTTGTTAGCTTTCTCGCTAACCCACTGGAGGAACGCATACAAGTCGTTGTTCTTGCCAATGGTTTCTTTCTGGAACTGCATTGCGCTCTGCCAAACCTGATTGGAGAAATTTCCGTCCATCTGATTCATATTCATACTTCCTTTCTGTTCCTCTTGGAACAATTAGATAATAACATAATTTGCGGAAAAACACAAGGTTTATTTCTTTATGTTTAACATAAGGAATTTAGGTGGAAGGTTTAACCTTCCACCAACTTGCGATGGAGCTGGAACCAATGCTCTTGGAGCATCAACAGCTTGTCATTGAGCCGTAAGTAGCCTTCTTCTTCTGTTAGCAGCTGGTCTTTAATCATACGGAGAATATTAGCTTTTGTGCTTGCAGCTTCCGTCAGAATTGCTTGTTCTTCTCTCTCAAAATTCGTCATTACAGCTCAACTCCTTCAAAATTATACAGTTTTATTGCTTCATCCCAGCTATACCATTCATCATAGAAAAATGTAAACATACCAACAGGAATGCGCAACTTGACGCAACAACTATTCCAGTCCAGCACATAGGCATAGTATCCCAATCGCTCACCTTGACCAAAAATCATAGGGTACTTTGAATTATCCATATCTTTCAACCCCTTTCGTAAAAAGATTATAACAGAAAATTATTTTTGTGTCAATTATTTTTTCTTTATGTTTAACATAAAGAATTTAAGAAAGGGAGAAAATCTCCCCTTAATCAATTTCCGTAATTACAATCGTGCTGGTATAACTCTTGTAAATAATGGTGCGCTTTCCATCACTTTCAAATACAATATAATCGTCGTGCATTTCCAAATCAGCCTTGCCGCGAAATTCGTAGGAAACAGAACCGTCGCTTTCAATAACTTTAATATCGCGGTTAATACCGTTGTTAAGGTTGCTTTGCTGGTCTTTCATCGCACGGAGGCCAGAGCCAGTATTATTATAGAACCAAGACAAACCAAGGATTAGACCACCAACTACAATAATAGTAATTAGTATAGTTATCAATCCCCGAGTTTTTTCATCTTCAAGAAAATAAAAAATGGCAATACAAATTCCAATAATACCCAAGATAATAACCAAAAACCAAGCACCAATCGTCATACCTTTTACTTCCTTTCTTGTTCTTTAGAACATCTATATAATATCAAAAGTTTTTGTTTGTGTCAATGCCAGCTTCCTTATGTTTAACATAAAGAATATAGGTGGAGCTTTTACAGCTCCACATAGAATGCAGGATAGCGGCCACGCTCAGAGTCTCCGCAGTTATAATAGCTAAACTCGTTGATGAGCTTGTCAAAGTCCTTGAGCTGCTTCCAGCTCGCAGAATTTACATTGATTCCGAACTCCGGCCGCAACTTACAGGACACCATAATAAAATTTTTGCCCTCATTCCAGAGTTTGCGCGCCTGCCGTTTGTCAATTTTAGTATACATAGTTTGCACCGTCCTTTTCTTTATTTCGTTCCCCTTGGAACACCTATATAGTATCATATCGGGGGAGAAAATGCAATACCTTTTTCTTTATGTTTAACATAAGGAAAAAAATAAAATTAAGGCTCAGTGAGCCTTAACATATTTGTTATACCATTCGCGTGCATTTTCCAACTGGGTCTGCCGTTCTTCTTCTGTGTCGGCCAGTTGATAAAGGCGGCGGCGGCTTGTAATGTAAGAGGCAGCGTTGGAATGCAGCGGCGAGATTTCTACGCCATAGCCTTCATAGCCACTATAGAGCATGAAGAACTGTTCTTCGCGCCAGCTCCCCAACACCATTCCCTCGGTCAAATGGAAGCGGCGGAGCAGGTGAGAAGTCTCATACCATTCAGTACGATTCATGCGGCGGAACACATAACCATTATTGGCGCGGTCAAAGTAGAAGGTAGAAGAAGTTGTCATAGTGAAAACCACCTTTCATTTTTGGTTGCTCCCTTCTGGGAACGTATATATAATAACATAGGTTGGAATTTTTGTAAAGGGAAGATTCTTTATGTTTAACATAAGGAAAAAACAAGAAGGAGAATTATTCCCCTTCATAATACCAATCTCAAAAGTTCTTTGGCTCAATTCCTTCATAAACACATTCATCATAATAATCATAATACATTATCATTGTATCCCAATCCATACTTTCAACCTCTTTCTTTGATGATACAATTATATTACATTGGCATATAAGTGTCAATATGGTTTTCTTTATGTTTAACATAAGGAAAAATGGGGAGGGATTTTAATCCCTCAATTTTACATATCCCATTGAAATATTTTTGCTGATTTTCTTTTGCAAACTTTTAGGAATTTTCCCACCGTACAAACGATTTGCTTGCCCTTCATCTACCAAATAAAGAGTAATGATATAATGTTTATCATTATCAACAACAAACGCCACGCCTGTATCGGTTAAGAAATGATAACTTCCGCGCCAATAGGATTCTTTTATAATCTGTCCATAGCCAACTTTTTCTTCAATTAGATTGATGCGGTAAAGACGTTCCTGCAAACAGTGATTAGAAAAGACGAGTTCCGAAACTTTTGTCATAGTATAAACCTTCTTTCTAAAATTGGTATATCCTTTTGGACGATATAAGTATACTATATTAAAGGGAAAATTGCAATCTTCTTTTCTTTATGTTTAACATAAAGAAAATAAAAATGAAATTGGGGATTTTACTCCCCAAAAAGTTCCTTCATTTTTGCTCTATGCTTTTCAATGGATTCGGCGCGTGCTTCCTCAATTTCTTCTTCATAGTAATCCATAAAAGCGCTTGCGATATAATCAACATCTTCCTCGGTGAAAAGATTAGCGACAATCGCCCATGCCTGCACCAACCCCACGGGCAAGGTGGCCTTAATATAATCGCCAATTACAGCTTTTGCAGCTGCCTTCCATTCGGTTTCGTCTGCGGTATCGCCGTAATCCTCAATAGCAGGCTTGAGAACGTTGTTATAAATAACTTCGTCAGCGTTGGCATACAGAACGATTTCATCCAGAAGATTTTCACGAGATTCAAACATGGTCACGACCACCTTTCATTATTCCGTTCCCTTTGGAACACCTACATAATAACACAATGGCGCGGAAAGTGCAAGACCTTTTTCTTTATGTTTAACATAAGGAAAATATGGCCTTGCTTATTCGCAAGGCACAACATATCGTGTTTTGGTGAAATATTCCTTCCAGCTTAGAGGATTAGTGGGGTCATCGCAATCGTATTCGTCGCGACAAATTTCAATCATTTCGTCATAAGTGACAAGATAGCCGTGTTCGTTGTGGATGTAGTAGTAATTCGTCATGGTGAAAACCCCTTTCGTTATTTGGTAGTTGTATTATACTAAAATGGGATAGTATTGTCAATATGTTTTTCCTTATGTTTAACATAAGGAAAATAGGGGTGGCGTATTAACAATACGCCAGATTCATTTTTCGCCATCCCAAAACTGAAATCTGATTGTACCGCCGCCCAATTTCCAGCGCAGCCCTTTTAGTGGGCACGCGGAAACTATGGTCAACGTAATAAATTCCGTTTTCCAGCCACACACCGCAGCTGCCTTTCATTTCTTTCACAGCTCGCATAGCAGCTTCCGGCGTGGTGCATTCTACACCATGGTCGGCCACTTGCCAACCGGTTTTGTAGGAAATGAGTTTTCCGTTCTTCAAGGTGAAACCATCACCGTTTTGGAGTTTCTTCATCGTGCGAATGTTAATCATGGTATGACCACCTTTCATTATTTCTGTTCCCCTTTGGAACGATATAAGTATAGCATAGTTTTGGGTTTTGCGCAAGGGGTTTTTCTTTATGTTTAACATAAGGAAAAAGAAAATGAAATAGGTGGCCGCTTAGACATAAGCGGCCAAAACCAATTCAATTTTGCTTAAGGTTTCCGGGTAATTTGGTGCAGTAAAGGAAAGATAAAAGCGGTTATTTTCCATTTTTGAAATTTGGATATTAACGCAACCCAAATATTTCAAAAGACGGCGAGAGGTGGAACGCAAAACAGAATCAATAAAATACCCTTTGGAAATGGTGGCGGGAGCATAGTAAGCGCTGAACATAGTACAAACCCCTTTCAGAATATAATTGGTGTGTGTCCCCTTCGGAACGATTATATGATAACATAGTTTTGGGAAAATTGCAATCTCTTTTTCTTTATGTTTAACATAAGGAAAAAGAAAGCAAAATAAAATGGTAAGGTTTACGCCTTACCAGTAAATGACTGTGATTGCGGTTCCTTCTCTGTCTGTACCATAACTATAACCGTTTTCGTGGAAAATTTCTCCGGCGTACTGGCAAAGTTGTTTGCTAATTTCTGCATTTGCAAAAGAAGGAAAATGTGTGACTTGACAATTGGAGAATCCAAGTTCAGCTCGTTCTTTTATTTCAGGGATGGCTTCATATTCAATCCAGTGGTCTATGGTTTGTGTGCCTAAATCCAAACGGGCTTTTTCGGTTATCTTGCGCATAGCGGCGGCGTTCATCATAATGGTCAAACCTTCTTTCTGAATTGTGCCCTTTCGGGTTGATTATATTATATTACGGTTTTGTGATTTTGTAAAGCCCTTTTTCTTTATGTTTAACATAAGGAAAATCAAATGCAGCTCGGCATTATACAATGCCGAACCACCAAAGCACGAACGCAACGGGGAAGGAAGCAGCTCCAGCTCCAACCAATAGCAGCTTCAGTAGCTTCCAGCCCAGCTCGCAACCGTAGTGCCCCGCGCCCTGCCAGTTAATAGCGCTATGGCGGGGATGGCGCAGGTGCAAACGGCGCACATTGACATGGTGAACGGATGCTTTAGCGTGGTAAAGTGGTGCAGTGGGTGCATAGTTATACATGGTAGATACCTTCTTTCTTTTGGCTTCGCCCTATTATAGCATACTTTGCATAAAAGTGCAAGTTTCTTTTCCTTATGTTTAACATAAGGAAAAAATCTTTGTCTTTTCTGGTATGAATATGGCCAAAACGTACATTGTATATACATGTATGAATATTCATCACTTGTATATATGAATAACTGTTCATATGAATGACTGTTCATATGTTCTTATGCGAACATACGTTCGCCGAACATATGTTCGCCTATATGCTAAAAAAAAGAAAGGGCTTTCGCCCTTCTTTTTTTTTAGTGCATTAATTTTAATGCCAACTTGATGCCCGTCAATCGCCCTTGATAATAGTTGCAATTTAGGTTGTTAGCATTTATGTTTATATCAATCATGGCTGTATAGCCATGTTTTACAGCGACTTTATGAAGCAGGTTGTTTTTAAGTTCAATCTGTTCAAGTAGTTTCCGTAAATGTTCAATTTCTTGATGCAGAATTTTCCTAGAATAATAGTTTGAATTTTTCATATTATTAACCTCTCTTTCAGAATTGAAGGGAAGGCTTTACGCCTTCCCTTTATTTAGCTTTTCCACAATCAGCGTTTTTATTTCTTTGTGGTGTTTCCATAGCTTTCTGATTGCCCATTGAGCAAGTGCGAGCGCCGTTCCTGTCCCTATCAATCGTCTAAGCAAGCCCATTACATACCATTTTAGAAGTACCATTGTAAACCCCTTTCTATAAAGTCGGTCAAGGCTTTATGCCTTGACCGTATCAACAAGCCAGCTGCCCGGCAGCTTGTCCAGCTGCTCAGCCAGCATTTCAGCATACGCAAGAGCTTTACAAACATCGGCAACCTTTACCAGATACCAGCCCGGCCGGTTGCGAATCTTTTTGCCAATAGGAGCAGTGGAAATAACCATCAATTTCATTGTATTTACCGCCTTTCTTAATTGGGGCAGGGCTTTCGCCCTGCC
>UMAI01013483.1_pt1 | contig 16070 bp, 10 predicted proteins | sample 1963701 | NCBI WGS metagenome assembly UMAI01 (sample SAMEA4835915, study PRJEB28245) | human gut metagenome | biome: gut microbiome; material: fecal sample | place: Denmark | collected 2008
ACAAACAGCAGACCAATCAGCCAAAGAATACTTTTATTCATAATACATTTATTATTGCAAAGTCTTCAGCAGACTTGTTATACTTACTTTATCGGCAATGATATTGTTCAGTTCCGAAATAGCCACACGCTCCTGCTGCATGGTATCACGATTACGCAATGTTACGCAATTGTCCTCCAAAGTCTGGTGGTCTACAGTGATACAATATGGAGTACCGATGGCATCCTGACGACGGTAACGCTTGCCGATGCTGTCTTTCTCATCATACTGGCAGTGGAAATGGAACTTCAAGTCATTCATAATCTCACGCGCCTTCTCGGGCAGGCCGTCTTTCTTCACCAACGGCATCACGGCCAGTTTCACCGGAGCCAGAGCAGCAGGCAATTTCAGCACGACACGAGTTTCACCACTTTCCAATGTTTCTTCTGTATAAGCAGCACTCATAATGCTAAGGAACATACGGTCCACACCGATAGATGTTTCAATAACATACGGAGTATAGCTTTCGTTCAATTCCGGATCGAAATACTTGATACTCTTGCCACTGAACTTCTCGTGCTGGCTCAAGTCAAAGTTCGTACGGCTGTGAATACCTTCCACTTCCTTGAATCCAAACGGCATCAGGAATTCGATGTCTGTAGCTGCGTTGGCATAATGTGCCAGTTTGTCGTGGTCATGGAAACGGTAATGATCATCACCGAAACCTAATGCTTTATGCCATTTCAAACGAATTTCTTTCCATTTGGGGAACCACTCCAGCTCAGTACCAGGTTTTACGAAGAATTGCATCTCCATCTGTTCAAACTCACGCATACGGAAAATGAATTGGCGGGCTACAATCTCGTTACGGAAAGCTTTACCAATCTGAGCGATACCGAAAGGAATCTTCATACGGCCGGTTTTCTGTACATTCAGGTAATTGACAAAAATACCCTGCGCTGTTTCCGGACGAAGATAAATCTTCATGGCACCATCGGCAGTAGAACCCATTTCGGTGGAGAACATCAAATTGAACTGACGTACTTCAGTCCAGTTCTTGGTTCCCGAAATAGGACAAACAATCTCTTCATCAATGATAATCTGACGAAGTTCATCCAAATCATTGTCGTTCAAAGCTTTTGAGAATCGTTCATGTAAAGCGTCACGCTTGGCCTGATGCTCCAGAACACGACCGTTGGTGCTACGAAACTGAGCCTCATCAAAAGCATCCCCGAATCTCTTGGCAGCCTTGGCCACTTCTTTGTTTATCTTCTCGTCATATTTGGCAAGCTGGTCTTCAATCAGCACATCGGCACGATAACGTTTTTTAGAATCGCGGTTGTCAATCAGAGGATCATTGAACGCGTCCACATGTCCGGAAGCCTTCCAAATAGTAGGATGCATAAAAATAGCAGAATCAATTCCTACGATGTTCTCGTGCAGCAGCACCATACTCTGCCACCAATATTGCTTGATATTATTCTTCAACTCCACTCCCATCTGACCGTAATCGTATACAGCGCCTAGTCCGTCATATATATCACTGGACGGAAATACAAAACCATACTCTTTACAGTGCGATACTAATTTCTTAAAAACATCTTCTTGTGCCATTTTCTTATCTGTTTATTCTTACACTTTTGTTGTTTTTTCCTGTTTTCAACCTTTAATAAGGGCGAAATAATATGCAAAGTAAATGATTTTTTTCAATAAAAGTCGTATTTTTGCGTGCATATCATCAGAACATTAAGGAATTTAAATATATATGAGCGACGATTTTATTGATAAAGAGGAACAAAACGAAGAAAATATCCCCACACCGGAGAACGGACACTCGGACTATAAACCTACCGATACCAAAAACACAGGGGTGAAGCACCAGCTGAGTGGAATGTATCAGAACTGGTTTTTGGACTATGCCTCTTACGTAATATTGGAACGTGCCGTACCGCACATCAATGACGGTTTGAAACCTGTCCAAAGACGTATCCTCCACTCTATGAAAAGATTGGATGACGGCCGATATAACAAAGTAGCAAATATTGTAGGACATACCATGCAGTTTCATCCGCACGGCGATGCTTCCATAGGCGACGCGTTGGTACAGCTAGGCCAAAAGGATCTGTTGATAGACTGTCAGGGAAACTGGGGTAACATACTGACAGGAGATGGTGCCGCTGCCCCCCGTTATATCGAAGCACGTCTATCCAAATTTGCATTGGACGTGGTTTTCAATCCCAAAACCACCGAATGGCAAGCGTCATACGACGGACGAAACAAAGAGCCGATCACCCTACCTGTCAAATTCCCGCTCTTGCTCGCTCAGGGAGTAGAAGGTATTGCTGTGGGCCTTTCTTCCAAAATCCTACCACACAATTTTAACGAACTGTGTGATGCCTCCATTGCCTATTTGCGTGGTGAGGAATTCAAACTCTATCCCGATTTCCAGACAGGAGGCTCTATTGATGTATCCCGCTACAACGATGGAGAACGCGGAGGAATGGTGAAGGTACGTGCTAAAATCAATAAAATAGACAACAAAACATTGTCCATAGCCGAAGTGCCTTTCGGAAAGACTGTCCCGGGGGTATGCGACTCTATTGTCAAAGCCAGTGAAAAGGGAAAAATCAAGATTCGGAAAGTAGAAGATCTTACTTCTGAAAAAGTGGAAATCCTAGTGCACCTTGCTCCGGGAGTATCCTCGGACAAAACCTTGGACGCGCTCTATGCATTTACTGATTGTGAAGTAAGCATATCCCCCAATTGTTGCGTTATTGATGAAAAGAAGCCCCACTTCCTTACTGTCAGTGCCGTCCTTAAAAAAGCCACAGACAACACGTTGTCCCTGCTTCGTCAAGAGTTGGAAATACACAAAGGAGAATTGCTTGAAAACCTTCATTTCGCATCATTGGAAAAAATCTTTATCGAAGAACGGATTTATAAGGAAGTAAAGTTCGAGCAATCCGAAAATACAGACGCCGCCTGCGAGTTCATTGATGAACGGCTGACTCCTTTCTATTCGCAATTTATCCGTGAAGTGACCAAAGAGGATATTCTGAAGTTATTGGATATCAAGATGGCCCGAATTCTGAAGTTCAACAAGGATAAAGCAGATGAAAACATAGCCCGTATCAAGGAACAGATTGAAGAAATAAACAATCATCTGGCACATATCGTAGAATATACCATTGACTGGTATCAGATGTTGAAAGATAAATATGGCAAACAATACCCCCGCCGTACAGAGTTGCGTAACTTCGATACCATTGAGGCGGCGAAGGTAGTGGAAGCTAACGAAAAACTCTATATCAACCGCGAAGAAGGCTTTATCGGCACCACCTTGAAAAAAGATGAATTTATAGCCAACTGTTCAGACATAGACGATGTGATTATCTTCTATAAAGACGGCAAATATAAAGTAGTTCGCGTAACAGACAAAATGTTTGTCGGCAAGAATGTTCTCTATGTCAATATCTTCAAGAAAAACGACAAACGTACCATATACAATGTGGTTTATCGTGATGGAAAAGAAGGGTTTCACTATATCAAACGGTTCAACATTACCTCCATCACCCGTGACCGTGAATATGATGTAACGCAAGGTACACCCGGCTCACGTATTGTTTACTTTACAGCCAATCCTAATGGAGAAGCAGAGGTTATCAAGATTACCTTAAAACCGAATCCACGTATCAAAAAAATCATATATGAAAAAGATTTCAGTGACATCAATATCAAGGGACGCCAGTCCATGGGCAATATCCTGTCTAAATACGAAGTACATAAAATAGCCTTAAAACAACGTGGCGGCTCTACTTTGGGTGGAAGAAAAGTATGGTTTGACCGGGATGTGCTCCGCTTGAACTATGACGGACGCGGTGAATATCTGGGAGAATTCCAAAGTGACGAATTGATTTTAATAGTCCATGAAAATGGAGAATTCTATACTAGTAACTTCGATTTGAATAATCATTATGATCCGGGAATCCGCATCATTGAGAAGTTCGACGCCAACAAGGTATGGTCTGCCGCTTTATTTGATGCCGATCAGGGATATCCTTATCTGAAACGATTCACTTTTGAATCCACTTCACGCCGTCTCAATTATTTGGGCGAGAACAAGGAAAGCCGTTCTATATTGCTTACTTGTGTGGTTTATCCACGCATACAAGTCATATTCGGAGGACATGATAGTTTCCGTGATCCATTGGAAATAGATGTGGACGAATTCATCGGAATTAAGAGTTTCAAAGCGAAAGGAAAACGAATCAGTACTTACAACATTGAACAAATAAACGAGCTGGAGCCTTTACGTTTTCCCGAACCTCCCAAAGAAGAGGACGGTGCGGAAGAGGGGACTGATAAAAATGAAGAAGCTGCTGAAATTGAAGATCCGGATCATGGTAAGAGTGAAACAGATATCATTGATGAAATTACCGGCCAGATGAAACTGTTTTAAGAAATGAAAAAAATTCTCCTATTATTACTGTCCCTGTTTCTTGGTCTGCCTTCACAGGCTCAGGAAGACAGCTTACGAGCAAACCGCTACGTTATGAGGGCTACTCTTTACGGTGTCGGTTTTACAAATATATTGGACACCTATCTTTCACCGATGGAATATACCGGACCCGAAATTCGTATCCTGCGTGAAAGTATGCGCATGACCAAACTGATGAATGGCAACGTATCTGTTCAAAGTCTGTTCCAAGCCAATCTGTCCCTGACTGAGAATAAAGCAGAAACAAGTAACGAAATGTCAGGTATGGTCAATTGGAATTATGCACTGCATTACCAGTTCCGGCTGACAGAAAACTTGAAGATACTGGCGGGTCCCATGCTGGACTTGAACGGCGGATTCATCTATAACATGCGAAATTCTAATAATCCTGCCCAAGCCAAAGCATATGTCAATCTGGCGGCATCGGGTATGGTCATCTATCGGTTCCATATCGGTAACTATCCGCTGATAGCCCGTTATCAAGCCAATTTGCCTGTCATGGGGGTTATGTTTTCCCCGGAATACGGACAATCTTATTATGAGATATTCAGTTTAAAGAATGGCGGCAAGAATGTGCTGTTCACTTCCCTGCATAACCAACCTTCCTTGCGGCAATTGGTTACATTGGATTTTCCTATCCGGTCAGTCAATATGCGTTTCGGATACCTATGTGATATCCAGCAGGCGAAAGTCAATAATCTGAAAAGTCATATATGGTCACACGCCTTTATGATAGGTTTCGTGAAAAACTTCTATTTATTAAAAGGTAAGAACAAAGTGGCGATGCCCAGCCGGGTCAGCCCTTATTAATATAGAGAATGAAAAGAAATAGTTATTTTTTTATCAGTCTGTTATTGTCTGTTGTATTATTTACTTCGTGCATCACGGAGGACGAATACGACAACTCCCCCGAAGGCAACTTCGAAGCGTTATGGCAGACTATCGACCGCCAGTATTGTTTCCTTGACTATAAAAAGCAGGAATACGGATTGGACTGGAATGAAATATATAGCCAGTACAAACAGAGAATATCAAAAGGCATGAATAATGAACAGTTATTCGAAGTTCTGGCAGATATGCTGAACGAGTTGCGTGACGGACACGTAAATCTGTCTTCCAAACTGGAGTACTCCCAATATCGTGAATGGTTTGACAGCTATCCGGCCAATTTCAGCGACAGCATCCAACGTGTCTATCTAGGTAAGGACTATGCCCAATCCTCAGGCATGAAGTATCAGGTATTCGAGGATAACATAGCCTATATTTATTGTGGCAGTTTCCAATCAGGTATCGGCGAAGGAAATCTGGACGAGATTCTAAACAAGCTGGCTATTTGCGATGGATTGATTATTGATGTGCGAAACAATTCCGGTGGTAACCTTACCACAGCCGAGAAATTAGCCGCACGTTTCACGAATGAAAAAGTGTTGGTAGGCTATATGTCCCATAAAACCGGACCGGGACACAATGATTTCTCAACTCCTAAAGCTGTTTGGCTGGAACCGTCACTAGATCGCGTACGCTGGCAAAAACAAGCGGTAGTGCTGACTAACCGCCGCTCTTTCAGCGCCACCAATGATTTTGTGAACAGAATGAAAATACTACCCAAAGTAACCATCATCGGTGACAAAACAGGTGGCGGTTCTGGTCTGCCCTTCTCTTCTGAACTGCCCAATGGCTGGTCTGTCCGCTTCTCGGCCAGTCCAATGTACGATGCGAATATGCAACATCTGGAATTTGGTATAGATCCGGACATCAAAGTCAATATGACCTCAGAGGATATGCAACGCAATGTGGATACAATTATTGAGGCTGCACGTGAATATTTACATAACCACAAAGAATAATTTCCTAAAAATCTTTGGTACTTAAGAAATATTCCTTATCTTTGCACCCGCTTACCGAAAGCAATTCGCGCGTGTGGCGTAATTGGTAGCCGCGCCAGACTTAGGATCTGGTGTCGTGAGACGTGTAGGTTCGAGTCCTATCACGCGCACAACATTCCATATAGAAACAGACAAAAACCCTCGAAATTATCTAATTTCGAGGGTTTTTGTCTATACCTGAAGAAACGAAGGCTCAAAAATTTCAGTATTGATAACACTACCAATCACCCACTTTTATCAACTTATTGGCTTTCCGATGATAAGCAATGGGTATTGATAAAACAAGCATTTCTTTTTCTATCCCACGCCATTGTACAATCTTTTAATCACTAAATTATTCAATATGCCTTCTATTATATTTTGAGGAAAAAGAGAATACTTCATCAGTTCCCTCTCTTTTCAAATTATTCATATAGATAGAACATACGCTCCATCATACTCCATTTTTCTTTAGCAAGTTCCCCTTTCCTACACTGTTGGAATATCGATACAAAGTCTTCCCATTCTTGCTGTCGAGGTAAAGTCGCGAGTTTAGCCATAGCAGATTCCCAATCAAAATCAATAGGAGTTTCGACAATCATGAACAATCGATTACCGCATATATATATTTCCATTTCTAAAATACCAACTGAACGGATCCCCTCTCTGATCTCCTGCCATGACTTCGCCTTACTATGACACTCCCGATACTTCGCTATCATCTCCGGATCATCCTTCAAATCCATTGTCTGGCAATATCTTTTTACCGGGTAGTCATATCTTTTCATTTCATATCCATTTTCTTTCATCTTATCTTAAACTTATGCCTGCTTAATTATACCCTTCATTCTGTTTCAGATTTTTATTCACATTCAAATCATTTTGAGGAATAGGAAAATATCGGTTATGTGCAGACCATGTACGTTTTTCAAACTGATAATACATATCTTCATCTACAGGAGAAGCCGTAACACCACTTCCTCTATAATTACGAGCTTGCGGATCATCCGACAATTTTACTCCGGTAAAAGTATGATTAAGTTCTTTCTCGGCAATGCCCCAACGTAACACGTCATAATATCGAAGCCCCTCGAATGCCAGTTCCACACGTCTTTCTTTACGAACCGCTTCACGAACAAGTTCCTGTGTTGCTACGTCTGTCTTTTTTATTCCAACCAATTTCACACGATCACGTATATCATTAATAGTCAGATCTAATAAGTTCTGGTCTACTGCATTCGGCTGCGATTCATTTACCGCTTCCAAATAGCTTAATAAGACCTCAGCATAACGCATTATAGGAGTATAAGTGGGAGTAGAACCTAAATTATTAGTTATAGACGGATCACAACCTTTCTTCGGACAATATCCATTAAATAAGGCAAACTTATTATAGCTATCTGCAGTATTAGCCCCCTTAAAGCAATCATAAATTATATCATTATACTTAGTTCCCTCATAACTTCCCAAAGGAGGTAAAAAAATAGAAGCATACAAACGCAAATCCCGATTAACATAAGGATCATTCTCATCATAAACCTCAGAAGTCTTAATATCCTTGCCGTCTGCACAAAAATATTCTTTCACTAATTCGTTATATGGTGAGAACTGATGCCACCCTCCATAAGCAGCTTCAGGATATAAATATTGATAACGTGAATTAGTATATAGATCCTTTATCCCCATAATACAAAATATTATCTCAGGGCTATATTCACCTCCTATTTGAAAAAGTTTCTCATAGCTGTCCTCTCCATTACGACGATCCAATTCATATATTCCCGAATCAATCACACTACGTAAAACAGTAGCAGCATCTACCCATCTCTCTTGCGCTAAGTAAAGACGACTTAAAAGTACCTTAGCTGCCCCCCTAGTAAACCGGCCATATTCCTCTGAGGAATATTGGACAGGCAACAAGTCTATAGCAGTCTTCAAGTCCTTCTCCACTTGCGAATAGACTTCAGCCTGAGGTGTTTGAGAAATAGAATTCGCTTCGTCCACCGACAGAGTTTTCAAAGGCATAGGAACATCCTTATAATAAAATGCCAAATTTAAAAAGAAATAAGCTCGTAAACACTTCACTTCGGCAGACCACTGTTCTTTTTTAGATTCTTCCATCGGACAATCCGTAATATTCTCTAGAAAAGTGTTGTACTTAGCTATTTGCGTATATGCATTTCCCCAATACCAACGTAAATTGCCATTAGTAGCCACCGTATTGGAACTAGCCATTAAAGTAGAAAAATTTTCCTTTTCTGTTCCATTTCCACCTGCAAAATCCAAATAAAGCAACCCTTGTGGCGTAGCAAAATCATCATGCGACCAACCAGTCTGGAAACGATAACATCCTGTCAATGCCAACATGGCATCCCCTTCACCAGTCCAAAAACTACCATCAGAAATTGCTGAAGGTGGCTCCTTATCTAATAAATCCGAGCAACCAGTTGTTACTAGTGATATAGCCAAAGCACATAAACAAGCCTTTGTCATTCCTAATGTATTATATATATTTTTCATAATGATTCTTAATTGAATGATTTACTTAGAACTTGAAATTAAATCCGAATGAATAAATACTATTGACCGGATAATAAGAGGGAGAATCCCCTGTTCCTATCTCATTTTCCGGATCCCAACCTTTATAGAAACTATTGAAAGAAAACAGATTTTGTCCGCTTACATAAACACGCACATTTTCCAAACCTATTTTTTTAGTCCATGCTTTGGGGAATGTATATCCTATTTGTATATTCTTTACTCGTAAGAAACTAGCATTACGGACCCAATAATCAGAAGTTTGAAGATTAGTGTCGTTCATATTCAAAGTTTCCAATCGAGGGTATTCAGCCCATTTATCAGGATTTTCTTCCTTCCAACAAGATTCAGCCTGCCATCTCTGTATCTGTCCACCGTTGTAGAATGCATAAGCCATATAAGATCCTATCAAACGCTTATGACCTCCTAACCCTTGTAACAAAGCTGAAAAATCAAAACCTTTATAAGAAGTGGAAAGATTCAAACCATAATAAAACTTCGGGGTAGTACTTCCCAATACGGTACGATCATATTGCGCATCCACCTTACCATCGGGAACCCCGTCAGGACCACTAATATCTTTGTATTTCACATAACCAGGTTTCAATCCTGACTTACTTACCAATTGCTCAGGAGCCGCATCTATTTCCGCTTGGTCTACAAACAGTCCATCAGTTTCATATCCATATATAATACCTATCGGTTGCCCTACAATTCTGTTATTATTAATTTCTTCGGTAGCTCCGTTCGCCAATTTCTCAACTGCATTTTTTACCCATGTAAAATTAGGAGAAATACTAAACCGGAAATCACGTCCTATTTGTCCGTTATAAGTCAGATTTATTTCAATTCCTTCGTTCGAAACAGCTCCAACATTAGATTGTCCGACTTCACGTCCCATAATACTAGACACCTCAACTGGTGCTAAAATGTCCGAAGTATATTTATAAAAATAATCCAATGTTCCACTAAAACGTCCATTCAATAAACTAAAATCTAAACCAATATCCGTTATAGCCGTCTTTTCCCAAGTAATTTCCGGATTATTATAGGTTTTCATGTAAGCCCCAGACTGAAGAGTTACCGGATTTCCAAAAGGATAATCATGTCCAAGTTCATAAATCTGTTGGTAAGGATAAACACCTATATTTTGATTACCAAGTACACCATAGGAAGCACGCAATTTCAAATTATCAACTACAGCTGAAACTGCCGCATTCTTCCAAAAGTCCTCCTCAGAGATTCTCCACCCTGCAGAAACTGACGGGAAAAGTCCCCAACGATGACCGTCCGCAAAACGTGACGATCCATCATAGCGCAAATTAACCTCTAATAAATAACGATCTTTCCATGCATAATTTATACGCCCGAAAAAAGAAAGCAACGCATATTCTTCCAATGAACTATCATTAGTAGCTGTTGATTTATCTCCAGAACCTAATTCATACAAATAATTATTAGGAAACGTATTTCTATAACCTTCCAAACCTTTATTATTAGATTGTTCCACAGAAGTACCCGCCAATAACTTAAAGGTATGATTTTTAATTTGTTTTTCATAAGTAGCTAATGCTTCAAAAGTAGTATACGTATTATTTGCAGTCCATACATTTAAAGTAGCGGGTCCCACTGTCTTACTATCATCAAAATAAGTATCAGCCCGGTAGGCTTTATCATATTTAGTCCAGTAATTCATCCCTACTTTGCCTATAAAAGAAAGTCCGTCTACAGGAGTATTCCATGTCAATTGTCCGGAAGCACTTATATTTCTACTCACATTCTGCACAAAAGATTCACTCGCCAACCACGCTTCCGGACTATAATTATCCTGATATCCAAAACTTCCATCCGACTTTTGCCCGGCATAAATAGGTCCCTGACGAACAGCATATCCTATCATTCCATCAATACTTTGTGGTTCGCCATTAGGAGCATTATATTTATTATTATAAGCATTAATATTCAAATTAAGCATCAGCCCTTTGGCGATTTCACTTTTCATAGTAAACAGTGCAGTCATTCTTTCATTAGACGTTTTTGCCGTCATTCCTTCCTGATTTCTATAACCTACTGATAAATTATAACTCGTCGTAGCATTTCCTCCTTGTATGCTAAGATTATGTTGGTGTTGAAAACCAGAACCGGATTCCAACAGCCATTTTAAGTGATTTACATTTGGATAATTATCCGGATCAGATCCATCTCTATACTTTTGAATCTGTTCAGGTAAATAAGCTTCCTGCTTACCCATATTCCGCATAGCCATATTATAATATTCCGCATATTCCCATGATGGTAAAAAATCAGGCAATTCCGTAGGCTGTTGCCAACCAAAAGAATTACTATATGTAATAGTCGTTTTACCTTGTGCACCCTTCTTTGTTTCAATCAAGATAACCCCATTAGCAGCACGATTACCATAAATAGAAGCAGAAGCTGCATCTTTCAAAAAAGAAATGCTCTGAATATCATTAGGATCTACATCATCAATGTTACCTGATAAACCATCAATCAAGACCAATGGATCTGTTCCAGCTTTTGAAAATGTACCAGTTCCACGAATTTTAACAGTTGCTCCTTGTCCGGGACGACCTGAAGTTTGCAATACACTTAAACCTGGAGCCAAACCTGCCAGTGCTTGAGCAGTACTCATAACAGGTTTACTAGCCAAGTCTTCAGCTGAAACAGCAGCTACGGCTCCCGTTAAATTCACCTTTTTCTGTGTTCCATATCCAATCACAACTACTTCTTCCAACTTTTTTGTATCTTCTTCCATTATAATACGAAGTAACTTGTCACTTTCAACCTTTACTTCTTGCGAAATATAACCTACATAACTTATCTGGAGCATGTTTCCCATTTCAGCAGACAGAGAAAATTTGCCATCCAAATCAGTAACAGTTCCATTGGAAGTACCTTTAACCAAGATACTGACCCCAATTAACGGCTCACCGGAAAAATCAGTAACCAAACCATTGACATTACTCTGTGTCTGTGCCCAAGTAGTATAGCTCAGGCAACACATCAACAAGACCGCCAAGAATCTTATTGACTGCATACATTCTAATCTGTTTTTCATTATTCTATTGATTATTGGGTTAATTTTCAAGACATAACAAGGGCTTACCGACCTAAAAAAGCCGATAAATAAACCTACTTTATGCTATATTCACTTCTTTATCTTAAATACGGGAGCAATCTTATTCAACTGTACATCAGGCATATCAATAACAACTCCTTGCGCTGTACGAGTAAAAAATACCTTTCCATAACCTAACAACTCAATTTTAGTAATTTTATCAGGGTACAACTCACTTCCCGTTGCCAGCGATTGAATGACAACTTGCTTTTCTTCCGGCCATGCAAGGACTGTAGCATAGAGATATTTCTTGGTTTGAGTAAAACGGATTTCAGATGCAGTAGCTTTAGTGTAAGCACCTTCATTGAAACCTTGAGCATTAATCTTGATATCAGCATTGGCTATCGGACCTTCTCCGAAGACTTTCCACGGACGTGTATCATAAATAGCCTCTTTATTCATACTCATCCAGTCACCAAATTCATTTAAAATGGCTTCTTCCTTTTCATCAAAAGTTCCGTCAGCCCGAAGAGGAACACTAAGCAACAAATTCCCGTTCTTACTGATCACATCCACTAATAGTTTCACTACATCGGAAGCACTCTTATACCAACCGTTCTCCGCCAATCTGGTATCATAATGCCAACCGCCTAAACAAGAACAAGTCTGCCATGGCTCTTCATAAATACTATTGGGAGATCCCCTTTCCACATCCCATACCAAAGCTTTACGTTGCTCATCGGTAAGAATTTTACCAAACATAACAGCACTGAAATCCCCCTTACGAGCAACCATGTTGTGATTATAAAAATGTGCGGCAATCTTCAAACCCGCATCACTGATAGGATAAAACGGTACACCAGTCACATCAAAATAAATCAAATCAGGATTATAACGGTTTATTGCATCAATTGTACGATCATAAAAGTTTGTCACATATTCTTGAGTAGGAATACAAACACCATTTCCCCATGCCCATTGACGGTGAATCATACCGTCAGCCCAACTTCCAGCGCTTAACGGGTGATTCTGTGCATAAAGTTTTTGAGGATCGTAGCCTTCCCACCACTTACCCTTACCATCTTCTTTAGTCAAACATCCATCATAGGGTACACCTGCCTTCTCGCCATGACGGTCGTATCGTTGAGCCGGTTCATACCAGCTCCACGCATGATCCGCATGAAAACTGATACCAAATGGAAGACCGTTTTTCTTTGCAGCTTCAGCCCAGCCCGCCAATATATCCTTCTTAGGACCTATATTCACGGAATTCCATTCCTGATATTGGCTATCCCATAAATCATAATTATCATGGTGATTACCTAAAGCGAAGAAATACTGGGCACCAATCTTCTTATAAAAGGAAACCAATTTGTCCGGATCCCATTTCTCGGCTTTAAACAAAGGCAATATATCCTTGAAGCCCACTTCAGAGGGATGGCCATAATGTTCCACATGGTGCTTATACTCGTGCGAACCTTCCAAATAGAGAGAACGCGCCATCCAGTCGCCGGACCCTTCCACACATTGCGGTCCCCAATGTGCCCAAATACCAAATTTGGCATTTCTAAACCATTCAGGAACTTTATAGTTCTGCAATGATTCCCAAGTAGGTTCGAACTCTCCTTCCTGCATTTTTTCATTTTTCTCTGAAACAGGTACCTGGTAAGTCTGAGCCTCCAAAACTCCCGCCCAAAGCAACAAAGCCGAAGCCAAAAGAAAATGTTTTGCTTTCATAGTATAATTGCTTTATATATTTTTCAATTATCAATAGTGCAAATATACAGAGTTGAAACCAATTTATATTATCCAAATGCGCCATTATGTAGGACAATATCGACTTTTACCTGAGATAATTCAAAAACGAATACCAAAACAGGTGATTTGATATGAAAATATCGATTTCCCATTGGATTATATATATACTTTTGCTTACTTTGTACGAAACTGAATCTTTCATTCTAATACCTTAAGGAATATGACACAATCAATCGACCAATTACATTTACTTATATTAAATGTAGGACTAGCCATTCACAATGCAGACTGGAACTGGAAAAACGTAAGCAGCCCTTTTACCAGACTCTATTATATAATGGAAGGAACTGCCCAAATAATATTTCCCGACGGAATACAGGAACTAAAACCACATCATCTATATCTGGTGCCATCATTCACTACCCATAGTTATCAGTGCAATTCTCATTTCACTCATTATTATCTCCATATATATGAAGACCATCAATCAGAATCCGGCATTCTGGAAGATTGGAATTTCCCGATAGAAATACCTGCGGACAACCTGGAATTACCACTTATTAAAAGGTTATGTGAAATAAATCCTACCATGCAGCTTCCTCAATCCGACCCGACAAGCTATGACAACAACCCCACATTAATCAGAAACATCATTAAAAATAAACAGCGTACCTTCTGTGACAAAGTCGAATCCAGAGGTATAGTATATCAACTTATTGCCCGCTTTTTAAAAGACGCCAAACCTAAAGTGGAAGTCAACGATAACCGTATCCAAAAAGTCTTGTCCCACATCCGAAAAAATATCTATAAAACAGTAGATATAGACTCATTGGCAGCAATCTCATGCCTCTCAAAAGATCATTTTATCCGTCTTTTCAAAAAAGAAGTCGGTAACACACCGCTGCAATATATTAATCAGAAAAAAATAGAGAAAGCCCAATTAATTCTGATTACAGAGGATATTCCTGTAAAAAACATAGCTTATCTCCTTGCTTATGAAGACCATTCTTATTTCAACCGCTTATTCAAAAAAATCACAGGCGTTACTCCTCAGCAATATAGAGAACTATATAAAAAGTAACCGTCTTATTATTTTTACGCAAAGGTTTACGTACTTTTTTCAACCTCTTCCACCACATACCTAAAGGTTATTCCTCTATTTTTGATTCCGGAAATAAATCTAAAAATAAATAGAACTATGAATTACAATGAAATCGGGAAAACCGGTATGCGGGTTTCCAATCTTAGTTTCGGCGCATCTTCATTAGGAGGAGTTTTTCATGATATCCGCGAAGCAGAGGGTATCAAAGCTGTTTACACAGCAGTAGAGAATGGAATGAATTTTATTGATGTATCTCCCTACTACGGGCACTACAAGGCCGAAACCGTATTAGGCAAAGCATTGAAAGAAATCCCACGTGACAAATATTATCTCTCTACCAAAGTGGGACGCTATGGAAAAGATGGAATCAACACATGGGATTATTCCGGAAAACGTGCAACGGAAAGCGTTTATGAAAGCTTGGAAAGACTCCACATTGAATATATCGATCTGATTAATGTACACGATGTAGAGTTTTCAGACATGAATCAGATAGTCAACGAAACATTACCTGCACTGGTAGAACTTAAAAAGAAAGGTATTGTGGGACATGTAGGTATCACAGATTTGCAATTAGAAAACTTAAAATGGGTCATTGATCACTCGGAACCAGGAACAGTAGAAAGCGTACTTAACTTCTGCCATTATTGTCTGAATGACGAGAAACTGACTGATTATCTGGATTATTTTGAATCAAAGAATATCGGCATCATCAATGCCTCCCCCCTTTCAATGGGCTTGCTCTCCCAACGTGGGGTTCCTGCATGGCATCCGGCCCCCCAATCACTGGTAGAAGCCTGTCGGAAAGCTGTTCAACATTGCCTGTCCAAAAATTATCCTATAGAGAAACTGGCTATTCAATATTCTGTCAGCAATCCACGTATCGCCACCACTTTGTTCAGTTCGGCCAATCCAGATAATGTATTGAAAAATATAACATACGCTGAAGAACCCATCGATTGGAACCTTGTAAAGGAAGTACAAGAAATTATCGGAAAACAAATGCGTGTCAGTTGGGCTAATTCATAATACAAAGGAGAATAATGATGGATTTTAACATAATAGATGCACATTCCCATCTTTGGTTACGGCAAAATACGGAAGTCAACGGATTGCCTATCCGTACTTTAACCAACGGACGTTCGTTATTTATGGGAGAAGAACGTCAGATGGTTCCGCCCTTTATGATTGACGGGCGGAATAGTGCCGAGGTTTTTCTCTCGAACATGGACTATGCACAAGTATCGGCTG
>UMAI01039119.1_pt1 | contig 14025 bp, 27 predicted proteins | sample 1963701 | NCBI WGS metagenome assembly UMAI01 (sample SAMEA4835915, study PRJEB28245) | human gut metagenome | biome: gut microbiome; material: fecal sample | place: Denmark | collected 2008
TTACCGCGCCATATCCGTTCGGGGCGCAAGTTTGAGCCGAGTTAAGGCGCAACTTGCAAGTGTGAGCAAATTTTTTGCATATACGTGTAATACCGAAAAAATTCCTTCCGATGCCGATTACGAGAAATGACGGTCCAATATATAAACCCACTTTTGTGAGAAAAAATTTCGCATATGTGTGTTATTGAATTTCGGGAAATAAGGGTGCAATATATCAACCCACTTTTGTGAGCAAAAATTTCGCATATGATATACCGAACGGGAACTCGGCCCGCATCGCTAGAAAGCGGGCCGAGCTATATAATATATTATTTAACCCGGGCGGAATTATATATAATATAGTGATAAAAATAAAAAAAGATGCCCCCTCGTAGGAGACACCTTGTCCGTAGGAGGCACCTTGTCTTACAACAATTCAGCTTTTATCCTCTTATATTCATTCAGCATTAATTCTTCTGTTGCATATATTTTTGACACTTTGTTGACTCCGTCATAAGGCTTCATTAAGTATACGTCTATTCTATAGCGTATACATTCAGAGCTGTTTACAAGAGCAGGATTTTCATGAACCTCATACCGACTTACAACGATTGCAATATTATGTTTAGGAATAAGAGTATTAGCGAACTCAATCATTTCACGTACCTCATTTCTTGTGATACACTTATTATACAGCATTGCGGCGAGTTTGTCAATAGTTTTTTTAGAGTTTTAATAATATATTTTTCGGCCCGGACTCGAAAATATATTATAGATAATTGATGCGTAAAAAAGCGGAGACAAAAGTCCCCGCATTTATTACACGTTGGTTAAGAATTACTGCTGGTTTGCGTTCCGCAAATATTCTTGATAATCAGAACGAAAATCACACAGCTTGTCATCACGAACAGTTGCATTGTAAGCACCATAAAACTGATTAATAGTCAGGTCGTCAGAGTTAATATCAACGCAAACAAGCATTTCGTCAGTTGCTTTATCACACACAACGACAAGATGTCTTTCGCCGCAACGAAGATAAGTTCTCCATTCGAAAGAATTCACACAATTGTGAAAATGATTGCCAATTTCAGCGCATTCATCACGAGTAAGCGGAACACGAATATAATAGCGATCATTCTCATAAGACAAATCGTGAGAAGTTTGTGCTTTGGCAAACTTGCGGTTTTCCGCCTCAGTAATTTCTACATTGTATCGGGCTTCCAGATCGGCATGAGCACGATTGATATTTTCTATCTTGTAATCAGTAATTTCCAGCCTATCAAGAATTTCGATAATGCGTGACATTTTGCGACAAACTTCACGAATTTCGGCTTCAGCATTGTACCGCCGAAAAGAAATACCGAACAACATAAAAAGTTCAGCTTCATCTACATTAAAGAATTCTTTAACTTTTGCCTGCGCTTCAGCAAAGCGATCATTAGCGGCAGAACGGAGCGCAGAACGGAATGCCTTACAAGATTTAATATAAGGACGCAAGGAAGGCGTAATAACTGAAGCAAAACGCGCAAGACCATATTGTTCAAGAACGTTTGCGGTCAGTTCACGTTCTACCAAATGCTCCAAACGATCAACATTAGGCAAATTGTCGGGATTGGTGTTCCATTTGCGGAGTACTGTAAGCACATTTTTCCATGCGGGCAAAGTACCTATTCCCCAGTCATAAAAAAACAGACAGTCCAAAGCAAAAACTTTAACTTTGATAGAAATATCGGGCAAGCTGATAATGCGATCAGCGTATTCACGATAAATAAGATCACGATGTCCCAGAACAGCACCGTAAAAAGCATCGCCGATACGTTCACTAATCTGCTTGGGACGAGAAGACAGTTCTTTACCAGAAACACCGACAATGCGGAAGGGTTCTTCAAGGTAAGCGGTAATGTGCTTGCCAGTATCAAGATCGATAACGTAAGTGTTGCGGTTGCGTGTAATATTAATGATAGTATCCATTAATTTGTATCTCCTGTTCTTTGATGGCTTTATTATAACAGATTTAAGCATTGCTGTCAAGTACTTTTTTGGTTAAAAGAATAATATATTTTGGCGCCCGGGCGGCGTTGTATACTATATATTCTTTGAAAGCTGGCAAAAGCGTGGAAGGAACACCACTCACCTCGCCACGCTTTACCAGAAAGGAAAGAAAAAGAGATTAATCGGGAGGGGTATCAACTTCGTGTACCCCCAACAGATAAGCAATATTATTTAGTGTGATAAATTCTTTCATTGGCTGTTGGATTTTATCAGGGATAAGTGCAGTTACGCTTGGAGCGATGCTCTTCAAGCCGTAATAAACCATTGCTACCCAATTACCTCCGCAAGCCGCGCAATGGTTACACAGAAAGTCTTGGTAAGTGATATCCACATGGGGAGCGGCATGGATAGCAGCCATGATTTGACCGCCCAAATCTTCGCCCCAAAGGTCGATGATATCTTGATAGATTTCTTTGATGTTTTCATAGGTCACTGTTGTTTCCCCTTTCTTTTGATGTATTCATTATAACACAGGTTTGCGGGCTTGTCAATAGCTTTACAGAATATATTTTGGCGCCCGGGCGGCATTGTATATTATATATTCGCGCCTGAACATAACTAAAAAAAAGAGGGGGTTACCCCCTCATAGCGAATTTGACAATCCGTCCATTATAGCGACCATTGCTCCAATCATGGTCAAAAATTTCATCTTCACAAAGTTCTTCAATGCTATCCCATCCGCATTTATGAAACCAGTGTTTGTGATCAAAAGATACTACAAAATGAAAATCATTTACACCAACTCGGAACAAAACAATTGTTTCATCGGGATGAATCTCTTCCAGTTCGTCAACTACTCGACAGTTAGGAAAATCTTTCAAAATGTGGTTAGTAAATCGGCGGGTTAAAAGTTCAATGCAAGAAAAATAGCAAGCCCGATTAAAAGACTCATTTCCATCATGCCGACTTATTTCATAGGCAATTTGTTCAAGGTTATCCCATTCCTCATAAACGTCATATCGTTCAGATTCATCAAAAGGTTCATACCAAGAGTAAGTGCCAAGCGCAAACCCGCCGCAATTATAGCTGCATATAGCGGTATTGTAGCGGTTGCGTTTATGAGAATGATTATAAGGATCTTCGTGCGTAAAAGTAAAAAACATACCTTAAATTTCCTTTCCTTTCCTTTTGGCACTTGTATTATACCAGATACAAGCCTGTTCGTCAATAGATTTTTGCGGGGGAAAATAATATATTTTTTTCGCCCGGACGGCATTGTATATTAATCAAAATCAATGCGCTTATCACGCTGACGAGAATATTTCTTTTTATTTTTAAATACGGTAGGGCGGGGCATTGTGGGGCGTTCTTCGCCCCTTATTCTCGCCAGAAAATTAAGCATTTCTTTTTCCTTTTTACTTTTTTTACGACAACTCATAGTAAAAGATTCCTTCCGTACATATTAATATAAGCGGTCAATTCCTCAGCATCAACAAAGATTTCATTCGCAAGCACAAAAAACAAGTACTGATATAATTGTGTAGTAGTGATTTTACCTGCTGTAATATGTACAACAAGGCAAGAACGAGTGAGTAGCGGGTTAAGACGAAATGACGGTTCAAGATATGTAGTAACTTTGGCAAGATGAGTGAGCATTTCATCTTTGGTGATATAACGTAAATACTCATTAAGAGCTTTAAGAGCTCGGTTGATGTTGCGGGATTTGTTATTGCTACGCAGTATAGTAAACATTGAGTCTATTTCCTTTCTTTTGATGTACTTATTATACACTATTGGAATGATTTTGTCAATAGATTTTTTCAAGAAAAAATAATATATTTTTCGGGCCGGGCGCGCAAATATATTATAGACAATTGCGACTGAAAGTGCGGGGGCTTGCGCCCCCTGTTGATTATTGCTTAGGCGGTCTATGTTTTGTCAACTTCAAAGTGTAGTTTTCACCATTGAGTGTAAATTCAATCTCGGTTTCAGTCTTCACTTTTGTGATAGTTGCCTGCAACTCTGTAAGAGTGGTTTGACAAGCTGTAAGGATTGCCCCTTTTGCTTCGTCAATTTTACGTTCTCTCTGTACAGGTTTTGTGCGTTTATTACCTCCTGCATTTCGGGCATCTTTACTTGCTTTTTTTTGCTCGGGAGTAAGCTCAAAAAGATTTTCGCCGTGATCAATAGCTTCATCATCTTGCAAAACTTCGATAGCTTCTTCTCTTGAACAATGTAAGCCTTCCATGATTCGCAAAATATCAGCTTCGGTCATAATTGTTTCTCCTTTCCTTGTGATACTATTATTATACTTGATCACGTTGCGTTTGTCAAGTATTTTTTGAAAATATATTATGGAGAATTGGGGTACAGGTCTATGAGCGCACTTGACATTATATCGTTGGGTGTTGGCTTGTGAGCCGCAGGGTCACTCGTTTACCTGTGTTTAAGACTTACTTACTGTTGACTATCCTTATTCAGCAAGTCCCCACAATTTTATTAATCATTGTCCCAATTTTCGCCTTCTGGATCGCTGTAAGCGGCATCATCACATTCTTCAAGCGGATTATATCCTTCATCGGCAAGAGCGCAATAACATACTGTAAGATAGGGACAACTGTCATCAGAACACGGGCAATAATATCGTTTCATTGTAGCTTTACTCCTTTTCTTTTTTCTATAAATATTATACCATATTTTTCCGTACTTGTCAATAGTTTTCGCTGCGGAAAATAAAATATATTTTCCGGCCCGGGCCAAATTGTATATTATATAATTTAACGCATAAGAAAAGAGACGTAAAATATTTTAGTAATTTTACGTCTCAGTGGTTTTACGCTTTGATGTTATTAAGCAATTCAACTGCTTCGGCGACCCATTCGTCAAAATGATTTTTAATCGCTTTGGCAATTTTAGAATTTCGGCAAGCAAAATGGTCATTGCCGCAATGTACTACAACTTGCGGATAGTGGTATTCAATCTTAGCACGCAGCATAGCTTCAAGCGCAAGTCTTTCAGTTTTTGTACCTTTGAATTGATACGACTTAGTGATAGAACGTTTTTCCGTACGCCATAAGCGGTTAGTACGCTGTATAAGATTTACGGTTTCACCGATTTTAACGGTACGATCGCCATTTTCAATAGCATCGGCAAAATAGATATAGGAAGTTTCTTTCATTGCGGTTTTATAATCTCCTTTGTTCTTTTGATGTACTAATTATACACTCTCTGTTGGTATTTGTCAAGTACTTTTAGTTAAAAAAAATAATATATTTTTTGCGCCCGGACCCGATTGTATATTGTATATAATATACGGTCTAAGCTAATATAAAAAATTGAGGGGCTGAATAGCCCCTCGGGGATTTATAATCCCCTGTCGTTAATTACGGAAGGCTGAAATAGGCTTTCCGCTTAACGATTTCACGCTTTACCTTTTTATCGATGACAAGCTGACGAACAAGTGCTGACGCTTTCTGATTGCTTGCACCGTTGAGCGACGGAACGGCAGACATAATTTCTGTAACAGTTCTCGCTGTACCGTCCGCCAGTATCGCAAGAATTTCAGCTTTGATGTTTTCATTTGCGGTCTGAGTTGCAGTAGGTTTGCGATCAGCCGAATTTTTCTTGTCGATAGACGCTTTGAGCGCAACGAGAGTATCCCGAACGTGATAGTCCAGAGTTTCAATGTCAAGAACACGAGAGAGAGCTTCTGAATAGGTCATGGGGTTCTTTGTCATAAATATCATTTCCCTTCTGGTTTAGTCGGTTTTCCTTCCCTTGTTGATGTACTTATTATACCACATGGGGAGCAGTTTGTCAAGCACTTTTTTGCTTTCCGAATAATATATTTTCTTGAGCTTCTTCGGTAGAGGCTTTACTTGTTCAGTCGCTCCCCTTCTTGGTACACTGATAGTATAGCACAGATAGAGGTAGATTGCAAGTCTTTTTTGCATTATAGATAATATATTCGCGCGCCCGGGCGGGATTGTATATTATTTGAGATAAAAAAAAGGCACTTGCGTGCCTTAAGTTAAGATGGTCTTACATTTTGTATGATAGGGGCGGCATTCTTTTTCAAAGACAGCACGTAAATCCTCTTCGAGATTTTCTTCGGAAGTATTGACAAAATTATCACATCCCCAATAGGTCATTAATGAGGTCTGGGCATCAGTGATTTGAAATACATAGGTGGGGATTTCATGGGCGTATGCGTAACCGAGTTCCCAATTAGAGCCTGCCGTGCTAACACGCCCAACAGAAATAAAAAGAAAAATATCACTATGTAAAATAGCATGTACGTCAGCTTTGAATACTTTTTTTGCCCAATCTTCTTGAGATATATCCCATGCGTTAGGGATTTCAAGTTCAAAGGGACAGTAAACATCATATCCCAATGAGCGCAAAAGCTCAGCAACTTTGACCATTCGTGTGCGTTCAGTTGAACCGCATGAGCCGCAAAGGTAAATTATCATTTTGGTATATCCTTTCTCTTTAATTGATTTCCTTGTGTCATACCTTATGGTAGTGTTCAAAAATGCGGTTAGCGACTTCTTCGGCGGTGAGATAGCCTTCGACGTCATCGCCCACTTCTTCTTCATCGACAAGCCCCATTATTTCAAGCAGACCATCTTTTCCGCCAAAGCTGAACTTGTGGCAGACGACATCACAGACAACGTGTTTCCTATTGGGATACCATACCTGCGGAGCACCCCAGCAAGAGGTGACTTGAAAGGGGATATTGCGCTTTTTGAGGATTTCGATAAGTTTGGTCATTTCGTTTTTCATTGTTGTTATCTCCTTTTCTTTTGATACATTAATTATACCACATTGAGAGTGAGTTGTCAAGCATTTTTTTTACTTTCCGAATAATATATTTTTCGGAGATTCTTCACTTTGCTTGCCTTTTGGGTACATGTATAGTATAGCATAAATCGGTAGTAATTGCAAGTATTTTTAGCTAAAAAAAATAATATATTTTCCCGACCGGACGGAAAAGTATATTATATACTCTTTCGTAATATTATAAAAAAAAGGGGGGGAGGGTATCCCCCCTTTTTATGACAAAAGTGTTTTCTTTCTCAAAACGGCACAGATATATTCGCAGTCAATTCTTCAAACTCTTTACGTTCTTGTTCTACAATCTGTTCATATTCCGCTGTAATACTCGGAATATCAATAAAATTGCGACTTGATATATAATCTGCATAATGTACGAGTTGATCAATAGCGGTAAACGGGCGATCTTTTCGGTCAGTTACCCATTGTCCCATATGAGAGCGGATAGCCATCGGGATAAAATCAGGCAGTTTGCCGTACATAGATTCATAGGCTTCATGCCAAAAATTCTTTACCATTTCGGCACAAATTGCGCCATGTTGCGGATAGGCTTCTTTATCAAGCTCATTGTCATTGCCGTATTTAGCGCAATCATGAAGTAATATTGCAACACGAGCGTAATCTTTATATTCCTCGGGCATATAGCTCCAACGGCTTAAACGGAGTAATTCTTCAAGGAACATACAAGCAGCTTTTACATGACGTACTAAGCCGCCTATTCCCTGTGAAAAGACAGGGTGAAATTTTCCCGAAGATGACGCGCCGCTTGACCAAAACCATGATCCTACACGCTCATCCAAGAAACGAGCGCAAAAATCACGCAAAGTCAAATCAGTAATGCGTTCAAGTTCAGTTTGAAAATAAAGTGATTTTTTCATTGTGTGGGTGAATACCTTCCTTCCTTTCATTTCACTATTGGTATTATAACAGACTGGAACGCAAATGTCAAGCCCTTTTTTCATTTAAAAATAATATATTTTTCCGCCCGGACGCCATTGTATATTGTATATTATCTATTGGTGTAAAGTAAAAGGGCTTTACAGCCCTTTCAGCACTTCAAATATTTCATCTTGTCGATAAGCCTTGCCCGTCCAAGCCTTACGATTTGCTTCTTCATCGTCAAACAAAATATCATTTCCTTCATTATAACGATTTTTAGGAGTTCCATAAGGAATAATATGAATTATGTCAAATTGTACGCTTGGCAAATGTTTTGCAAGCCAATTGCGTTTTGCTTTAGCAGTGCGGTCATTATATTCTGACGTACCATTTTTAGAACACCAAGAAATAATACCAAGAGCATAACCTTCTTGCTTTAGGCGATTCAGCATGCGGGCAAGGGTAGAAAAATGAATAAGCGGCTTTGCAATTTCATAGGGGGTGGTGTCATACGCTTCAAGATAATCCAGCCAGTTTTCCACGCCGTAAAAATTTGCGATCGTACCATCCATATCAAAGTAAATAGTCATTTAGAATACTCTCCTTTCTTTCAGCATAGTAATTATATCAAATTTTTCATAAAAAGTCAACTCTTTTTTGCAATTATACTATATATAATCGCGGCCGGGCTAGAAAATATATCATATACTTTCTGGCGCAAAAATATGCTCCCGCCTGCGCAGACAACAGGCGGGAGCGGCTTTTCTTATCTTACAGAAGTAAGGTTTTTCTTTATGCCTTACTTAGCAAGAGAGAAATATGCTTTGCGCTTGACGACTTCACGCTTAACCGAGCCTTCTTCTACAAGCTGACGGACAAGAGCGGAGGCTTTCTGATTGGAAGCTCCATTGAGGGAAAGCACTGCGCTCATGATTTCAGTCACGGTGCGGGAAGTGCCGTCTGCAAGGACAGCGAGAATTTCCGCTTTAGTGTTTTCGTTTGCAGTCTGGGTTGCGGTAGGCTTGCGATCCGAAGCATTTTTCTTTTCGATCGAAGCCTTGAGCGCAAGCAGGGTCACGCGGGTGTCTTCATTCATTCCTTCAAGAGCAAGAGCATTAGTCAGAGCATCTGCATAAGTGAGGGGATTTTTTGCCATAATGGTAGCCTTTCTCGTTTTAGAGGGTGTCGTTCCCTTGTTGTGATTATATTGTACCATAGGGAGCGGGATTTGTCAAGAGGTTTTGAAAATATATTTTCTTGACTTATTCCCCCATTCAAAAACCACGCAATGTAATGAGCGGAGTTGGTGTCGGGGGTACGTTCCCTTTCCTTTGGAACATCTGTATTATAACATATTGGGGGCGGGGTGTCAATAGACTTTTCACATTATAGATAATATATTTTCGCGCCCGGACGAATCTGTATATCATATACTCTGACGAACATTAAAAAAGCGGAATGTGCAGTTCCGCTTAGTCAGTAAAGGGCATAGATTATATTTTACAGGTTAATTGCATAGATAAAAGGATGAATGCCAGCAATGAGAGCCAAAACCGCGCATATAGCAGCGGCACGATATTTGCAACACCATTCGCATATAAGTCCGATAATAAGTAAAATACCAATAGCAATAAGACAGATAATAATGGAAATCGGGAACATAATAATTTCTCCTTTTCTTTTTGTCTATTGGTATTATACCATATTAATAACAGCGTGTCAAGAGGTTTCGGGTAAATATATTGTATATCATGCGAGGCAAATTATAGATGAAAAAATTGTATATAATATATTGTTTCGAAATTCCGGCTGTGGCATTGGAAAACGGCCGGCGCAAATCATTGTATATAATATATCTCTTGTTTAAACATATAAAAATAAGGAAACTACCCACAGCTTTTACAGACGGTAGTTTCCTTATTTTCTATAAGAAGTAGTTCTCTATTCCTGTTCGACTGTATAGAACCTATCTCTGTCATTATAGAACCTATCTATTTCATGCCAGCCTTTATCGGTCATTTCCCACAAGGTAACCATGACAGGATTGGAGCAGAATTGAACAGAATTGCATATATTCTGATAAGCATTGGCGCAGACTTCCGTACCATTATAATAAAGATCAATAGGATCATTATAGCTACCATTAACGTCAATCAAGATGCAAAATTCAGCAGTTTTCATTGTTTGGTTCTCCTTTTCTTTTGGTATCATTATTGTACCATATAACAGAGCATATGTCAAGAGCTATTTGCGAATATATTATTCGCTAAACATACGGGCTATATGTTCATATGCGCGCGAGCATTCGCAATCGCTGTCATAACGCAACATTATACAGGCATGACCGTCAATAGAGCGTTGGAGATAAATCTTTATGTCCTTACTATTAACCCGTTGGATAAAATTAATAGATGCAATAGGAATAATATAACGTTCATGAATAATGGCTTTCATTAGAATGCCCCCCTTTCTTTCAGTATAGTAATTATACCAAATTTTTCATAAAAAATCAATACTTTTTGGGAAAATAGATTATATATAAATTGAAAGCTAATTTGTAGAAAAAAATTCGTATATTATATATTATATTAAAATGCGGCGCATGGCGCCTGTCCGCGAGCGGTTGTATATTATATATTAAATTAAGATTCCGCTCGTGGCATCAGTTTGCGAGCGGTTCAAGACTTTATATATAAAATGACAAAAAGGAAGCCCCTTATCGGGGCGGGTTGCCCCTTACCGGGGCAGTTTAGCAAGGGTGCTTTCATTACAAAGCGTAGCACGTTCCCACTTTATCTGATACCCTACGCCGTCAATGTAAATATCAGGGTGGGTGAAGAACGGGCGGTTATCCTTGTGCCACGGTTGATCGTGCATATGGAAGATGTGGCTCTCGAATACCTCGCCCTTGTTGTAGTTGTGTTCAGCTTTTGCCTTTTCGCAGTCCGCCTTGAACTGTTTTTCGGTATAATCCTTGAGCTTGCGCGCGCCGTGGTTGATAAGCATGAGCTTTTTGTCATATGTAGGTGCATAACGGAGAGAAAATCCATTGTTACGGCTTGCTTTATCAAGCTTACAAACTGCATATAAGAGTTCGTAATCTGCATCTACAACGTACATTTCGCCATAATAAGCAAAACCAAGCAGAAAGTGCGACGTAGCAGAATTTTTGCGATAAGCGGCAAAAAGGGTTTCATAAATATTAGTGGTGTTGGTAGTCATTATTGTGTACCTCTCTTTCTTTCGGTACCCCTATTATACATCATGCGAACGCCAATGTCAAGCGTTTTTGCCCGGAAAGAATAATATATTTTCGGGAAATTTAAAATAATATATTATATATTTTCGGGAAATTTGAGGCAGTATATTATATACCATTTTTCGATTGAAAAAAATGGTATATAATATATTATATCAAATTTGGCGCATGGCGCCAGTTCGCGGAGCGCCGCAAACAATAATATATTATAGCCAGTGTAAAATAATATATTATATATAATGCCCAAAAGTGAAAGGAATACGAAAATATATTATATATAATTACATATATAAAAAATGGGGGCAAAGCCCCCGCAGGTGTGTGCGATTAGCAGTCATATGAGTAGCAACCCTCATAAGGGTCAAATCCCATTTCGAGGTCTGCTTCGTCGCAATCGGGCTCTTCATCTTCACCGTTAATCTCGGCGAGGTAGCCTTCAAAGCTGTGCCAGCTAGTGTAATAGTAAAGGATAGCTTCGGCGGTTTCAACGGTATGCCCACCAATTGCAAAGGCGAGGTTAAGAGCTTCGGTATTCTCGGTAACATACTCGGCAAGAAGGTCATAAGCAGTTTCGAAATTCATCATAGGGTATTTACCTCTCTTTCTTTTGATGTACTCATTATAGCAGATATGGAGCGAGTTGTCAAGCGTTTTTGCACGGAAAAAATAATATATTTTGGGAAATTTAAAATAATATATTATATATTTTCGGGAAATTTAAAATAATATATTATATATTGTTTTCTATGAGAAAAATTCGTATATTATATATTATATTAAAATTTCGCTCGTGAACTGACACCACGAGCGGACAGGCTCTCCCTTGTGAGAGAGCCCAGCGCATGAGTAAATTATTATGATTAGTCTTCCATTTCCATCTCATCAGTATCGAGCACGGGATATTTTTCATGGGATTCTACGAGTACTCTTAATGCTTTGTCATAGATTGCGATGTTTTCCATGCGTTCGCATAACTTGGCGAACTCGATAACAATAGGATGCTCAAAGCCGTAGATTTTAATCATCCTGTCCAGCAGATTCTCTCTCATAGGGTTCATAGTGTTTCCCTCTCTTTCCTTTCGATGAATACATTATATCACATTAAAACAATGCTGTCAAGTGATTTTTAAAATATATTTTTGGGGAGGGCTTACGCCCTCTCAACCAAACGCAAGAAAGATATTTTGACAGATTCCATATGGTCATCATCATCATATGCGATGAAAAAGGTGGACTTTTCGTCGTTTGCCAGTGAGTCAAGAATATCTGACTTTATGTAATCCGGATCGGCTGAATTATAATCGCCTATTTCGTTTATAGCTTTCACTATAAATTCAATCGCGAGATCAAGATCTTCGGTTGCGATAGGATAAATATCGCAGGAAGTTTCTACAAAGTAGATAAGACGGTTTGTAGTGATAGTTTTCATTTTCATAAGATAAATACCTCTCTTTTCTTTCGATGAATACATTATATCACATAAAATTAAGGCTGTCAACAGGTTTTTTGCATTGTACATAATATATTTTTGTGGACATTTCAGGATTTAAAAAGTATATTATATATTAGGTACAAGCGATTAAAAAAAATGATATATTATATATTATATTAAAATTTGGCTCGTGAACTGGCGCTACGAACCGTAAAAAGTAAAAGAGAGCTTAGCAAGCTCTCTTTAGATTCTTACTCCGTCAAAAAGTCTTAATAAAGTTTTTTGCCATTATGAAATCGTTCGTATCTGGCTTCAAGGAAGTCCAGAAGAAATTCGTAGTTATCAGCATCTATAGGATCGGTAAATGTTTTTTCTAAAATCTCGCCAGTATGATCATTGTAAATTCGAATCATCTCCATAAAATTTATTCCTCTCTTTCCTTTTCTTTTGATACATTAATTATACCATATTGAGAGTGAGTTGTCAAGCATTTTTTTTAATTCTTTTTAGCAAATGCCAAGAGCCAATGCGAAAAACTACACGATAAATATTGCGCCCAATGCAAACTTTTTCACCTCGCCGGAATTTATTATTTCGCATGCTTCCAAAATCCCAGCCGCAATAGCCAAAAATTTCATTCATTATATTCACTCCTTTCTTTTGGATTATAGTATAACACATAAGGCGCGATTTGTCAATAGTTTTTTTGAAATATATAATATATTATGGGAGATTAAAAGTGAGTATATTATATATTTTTTGTGTTGTAAAAATTTGATATATTATATATTATATTAAAATTTGGCTCGTGAACTGGCGCTACGAGCCGTCAAAAGTAAAAGAAAGCTTGCAATTTTATTTTTTAATCTTCATCGAGTATCTCTTGAATTTCGTCATTGCCGAGACTGTCTCCCACCATCACCGCATACCCCGCAATAGCGTTTACGTATATCGGAGCATCGACAGCATAGCCCGCAGATTCCAAATTGTCATAGTCGTTTATCCAGAAAAAGCGGTCACGAGGGCTAAAATTGCTGCAAAATCCCATGCGTAAAATATCCGTTGGTGTCCGCCCTTCAAGTGCTTTGTCAAGGTTGTACTTGCTGTAAATGCATCTATTTTTGTCGCCTATTGCGCAGCAGTAGGTATTGTGCAGCGCAATCAATTCGTCGTCGCCAATACTGTTGATATAATCAACGATTTTTTGTTTCTTTTGCATTTCGTTCATTTTATTTTCCTCTCTCCCCGTATAGCCTGCTAGGACAGCTTGTTTTTTCATTCTTTCGTTATTTAAGTATTACATATACACCATATTTCACATCGTTAATCTTCACGAGCTTGCAACTTTCTATAATGTAATCTTTTGAGCCTTCATCATAAAAAATTTCAGATTTACGATGATAAAAATTCACTTCACCGTTCGGAAATTTTACAAAAAGCGTGTCAACGTTAAAGGGTTTGTAATCCTTGCAAATTTTTGCATATGTTGCGTTAAAATCCTGTTGCGTTTTAACTGTCGCATCCCAAATTTCAAAAATTGTCATTTTCATTTACCTACCATTTCATTGATATTCGGTTCGGTGTCCCTTACCGTGATTATAGTATAACACATTTGGTTTGGCATTGCAAGTGTTTTTTGTGAAAAAAA
>UMAI01036244.1_pt1 | contig 13958 bp, 15 predicted proteins | sample 1963701 | NCBI WGS metagenome assembly UMAI01 (sample SAMEA4835915, study PRJEB28245) | human gut metagenome | biome: gut microbiome; material: fecal sample | place: Denmark | collected 2008
GTTTTCGGCATTGATGTCGACGCTCTGAAGAGCCCCACCGCATTTGCGGCGAGCGAGGGCTGCGCAACACCCTTTGACATCGAGTATTTCTGCAAATTCTCGTCCGTCAGCTTCGCAGGCTCAACCTCGGTATTCGGCTCATAAGAGGTGCAGGGATGGAAAGCTACAAAGTGAAGCCCGGCTATGTCCTGCGCGAGATCGCGGAGGAGTATCTGGCCGTGCCCGTCGGCACGGGAGGTGAGATAGTTATCCTCAACCCCGTCAGTAAGCTCCTGTGGGAGCGTATGCAGGCGCCGCAGACTCTTGACGAGTTGACCGCCGCCGTGACCGACGAGTACGAGGTCGACCCCGCCGAGGCTCGTAACGATATCCTTGCATTCCTCACAAATCTCAAAAGCAGCAATCTGCTTGCTGAATAAAAGAGATCCCTCCCTGTGTTTCCACAGGGAGGGAATTTTTCGTATTATGCAACAGTCAATACTTTATCGAATAGCTGTTTTCGCAAGCAAGTGCAAATTTAACATCAAGATTGCTGCCTGCTACCTTAACGCCGAGGTTAAGCACATCGGTATTTGTAAAAACTATTTTTGTTATGTTGCCAGTCGCTTTGTCGACAGTACATTGAATTTTGCCGTTAATTCCGTTTATCCTGACGGATTCAAATTTTGTGCCCGGAATACTGATATCCTCGAATGTCGAGGCGGAAACGGTGTTGAAAACACCTGCATATCCTGTGCCCTTTTTGGGGCTGGTGATTTTGTCATTGTAAAGGGTTATGGTGATATCATAGGTCTTGCCGTTATCCTTGATAGAGGCTTTTTTACCATGTCGGGCGTCAGATGAGAGGTGTAATTCTCATCGCTGACAGGGAAATAAGCCGATATATCCTCTTTTGTGGTGAAATAGGCGGGTTCGTCTGAGCCCTTGACGAACTTTTCTATTGCCCACTTGCCGAGGCTCTCGATTGCCGACGGAAGCTGAAGATATTCGGGCAGGCTCTTCATTTTTGAATAATTGCGGGTTATGGATTTTGCATTTGACTTGATTTTGTTTGCTGCTGTGTTATAAATGCTGACTATTTCGGCAGTAGTTTTGACTGCGGCTTCGGCAGAGGCGGCGGTTTCACTGACTGCTTCGGTTGCGTCAGAGGGTGTTAGGGCTTTCTGTGAAGGTGTAAGTGTGCTGTCGGGGGTTGCAGCTGTCGTATTCTCGCTGTTATCGGGCGCGAATGCATCCTCCGGTGCTGAGGAGGGGACGGCAGAATCAGCCGCTTTGATGATTGCGTCGCTTATCTTGCCTGCAGAGCTGTTAAGAGTTGCGGCAATTATAATTACGCAGACAAATGCCGCGACCGATGATATCCAAGTCCTTTTGACTTGCGGTGACATCGGCGTTTTTTCTTTTTTGGTTCTTTCTTTTTTCATGTTAAGCCTCCTGAATTTCAAATTTATGGTTTCCTGCCGCTACAGCTTCTGCCGTGCCGTTTGGCAGGATAATCTCCGCGGTGCAGTTTGACGGCACTGAAATCTCAAATACGGTTTTGCCGTTCTCTCTTTTCCAGCCGCTTTTTACTACACCGTAAACGCTTTTATAGGTCGCATCTGCGAATGTGAAATGACCGCCGACGAGAGGCTTTATAAGGAACCTGTTGCCGCTTCTGATGTTGATACCGCACATTCCTCTGAACAGCCATTCGCATACGGCGCCTTTAGAATAATGATTCAGCGAGGCGATACCTCCCTGTGCAGCGGTGCCCTCCCACGATTCCCAAATCGTCGTTGCACCCGATTCAGCCATAAAGAGCCATCCCGGCATCCGCTCATTTTCAAGCAATCGATAAGCGTATTCAACATTGATATCCGACAACACATCAAGGATAAGCGGCGTAGACAGGAAACCGGTTCCAAGCCGCCAGCCGTAGTTGTCAAGCGCTTTCACAAGCCGCTTTTCGGCGTATTCCTTCAGATTGCCGTCGATCAGCTTCATATAAAGCGGTCGGACGAGCTTTGCCTGCCTGTCAGTGTTAAGGGAATAGCCCTCATGAGTGATTAGCTCCCTGTATGCCTCGGCACATCCGTCAGAATATTTCTTAAACAGCCGCACTTTTTTTTCATCGTTCATATACTCTGCTATTTCGCACATAAGGCCGAGAACATATGATGTATACGCCGTTGACTCCTCGGGATTCGGCAGCACCGTGTTTTTCCAATCATTCGGGAAAACATCCTTCGGCTCTGCCCATTCACCGTAGGATTGACCGAAATTCACAAGATACTTTTTGCTTTTGAGATTAATTCTGTGTCTCAGTGGAGTCCATTTGCCGCAGCGGGAGATCATAAACTCAGCGTACTTCACCATTTTGTCATAGAATTCACGGATAAGGCAGTCATCATTGTAGATCTTCCAGAAGCGGTACGGGATCAGAACGCCCGCGTCAGCCCAACCGACAGAGCCGTTCATCCATGACATATAGAAATCAACGCCGCCGTATGGCGCGATTTGCGGCAGCTTTCCGCTCGGCTTTTGCCAATCGAATATATCGCGTGTGTATTTCTCGGCAAATGTCGCATAGTCAAAAAGGTATGCGGCAGTCTCAAAAAAAATCTGGGCGTCACCCGTCCAGCCGTGACGCTCCCTCGTCGGACAGTCGGTCGGCAGGTCGGTGCTGTTGCTTTTGGTTGACCACTTTGTTGCTTTGACAAATTTATTGAGCAGTTCGTTTGAGCTGTAGAAAAAGCCGACTTCATCCATATCTGAATATACGGCGATTGCGGTAAAATTCTCGGCTTTAACCTCAATATCCGTGTCTATTTCCATATATCGGAAGCCGAAAATTGCAAAGTTTGTTTTATACTCGTTCACGCCGTCTTTACAGGTGTACTCAACCTTTTGGAGGGGCGTGGTTATCTTTTTGCTTGTGCATTGAATGTTCTTTAATGTCAGCTCTCCGTTTTTATCAAGCATTTCGCCGAATCTGAGCGTCAGCTTCTGCCCAGCCGCTGCGCTTATTTTGAACGAAACATAGCCTGCCATATTTTGACTGAAATCGATAATTCGCCTGCCGGACGGAGCGACGGTCAATTTGCCCTTAAATGTCTCCTTTTCCGTTATAGGCACATTGTTTGAAGCGGTCGGTATAACAGCGTGAGAGGTGACTTTTGCTCTGCCCGCATAGCTCGGTGCTCGCCTTGCGTCAATGATTTCGCCGTCCTTGTTGTCCGCAAAACGTATCGGCCCATCGTTTGACCAAAGCCAGCTTTCATCTGTAACGATGACATCGGTTTTACCGCTTTCATATGTTATTTCAAGTTGAGCCAGGATTTTTGTTTCACAACCGAACTGGTTTTTAAGCCCCCAGGCGCCGGTCGATCCCCGATACCAGCCGTCGGCAAGGTCGATGGTCAGCACATTACTTTCTTTTACAAGCTCTGTAACGTCATAGGTCTGGTACTGTACTCGTTTCCCATAATCGGTTATGCCGGGAGCGAGCGGCGTTGAGATTTTTTTACCGTTCAGGTATGCGGAGTATATCCCGCAGGCGGTTGCGTATAGCCGCGCCGCTCTGATATTGCCGTCGGTACGGAAATCTTTTCTAAAGCAATCGACAGGGAGACGCTTCTCGGGTTCCTTGAAGCTCTCTATCAGGTAATTAATTCCCGATGCCAAAAAGGAGCTTTCGATTCTCTTTTTTCTCGCATAATCCTCCTTATCGACCTCATAATTGCCGGTTATCCACTTCGCCGACCAGCTCCTGATGCCGTATTCAAAGAATGCTTCCTCGCTCCATTCGCTCTCGGCGTCATTCTCATCCCACAGCTTGATTTTGAAATTGACTCTTTTACCTTTCTCAAATTTTACAGGTAAGCGGCATCTCATTTCATTTGATTTGACCTTGCCGCTGTCCCAACCATCGGCGACGATCCTGTAGGCGGTCTGTGCCGTGCCGCCTTCACAATTCCACATTACCCGCGGCTCGTCAATGTCTGTTCCGAGTGGATTTTTGAGATATTCGGTCTTGATATTAATTGCTTTCATCTGCTTTTCCCTCCTTTTTCCTCTCTTTGATTTCTGCCTGTTTATTCCCGATATCCTTCTCAACATTTAAGAAGAGAAGCAGCGCAAAAAGCACAATGCCCGTAAAGGTTTCAAGCCCGACAAAGAAGAAGGTCATCGTATTTTTGGCCATTGCGGTCTGCTCGGCGGCGACGGTAACACCGTTGATAAGTGAAGGGGCAACATAGCCGCTTTTAGCGAGCATCATGTTGAAAAGCCCTGTGACGATTCCGACGCTTGAGACGGCGATAATGTTGTAAACCGACATTGCGATGCCGTCGCAGCGAAATTCGTTTTTCCATTCAAGGTGATCGAGCACATCGGCGAACAGCGCCATGAAAACATATGAGCAGGGGAGGCCGCCGATGTTTTTGATGAATTGGCCGACAAGCACAACTACCATATTTGACGGGAACATCCAACATATTGCGCTGCCGAGCGCATAGAGGATGAAGCCGGCGGCGGTAAGGTTTCTTTTGCCGAATTTCTTTGCAAGCGGCCAGACCGCAAAAATACCTATTCCCATCGGAATACCGCCGATAACGGAAATCAGCATCTGCGTTTTGCCGTCGTTGTAGGAGCCTAAAACATAGTTGCAGTAGTAAACAAGGCTCAGATTCTTGAACTGAGTACCGATAGTGTAAATTAAGAAGTATGCGAGAATAATTATCATGTATTTATCTGTAAAGATCGCCTTGAGCAGTTTTTTATAAGGTGTTTTTTCGCCCTCGACATTTCCCTCATCCTCAAGAGTGACCCTCTCCTTTGTATAATAGTATTCAAGAAGAGTGAGAGGCAGCGCGAGAGCCGAGAGGAAGCCCATGACAAATATCCATTTGGTCTTGTCAACGCCGAGAGCTGGCATTATAACCATCGGGAATACAAGAGCCACAAGTATTCCGCTCATCATAATTGTCGATATCTGATTGAATACCGAGAGCGAGCCTCTCTGCTCGGTGTTTCTTGTGGAGAGAGGCACCATCAGATTGTGGCTCATATTAAAGATTGTATAAGCGAACGAATAGAAAAGATTGTATGAGAGGGCGACCCAGATTATCTGCAAGGTCTGATTGCCCGAGGGCACGACAAAGAGCAGTATACCCGTAATTGTCAGCAGCGGCGCCGAAAGCAGGAGCCACGGCCTCGCTTTGCCTTGTTTTGTGTGAGTGCGGTCGATTATGTAGCCCATAATGACGTTGGTTATTGCATCGATAATCTTTGATATTATCGGAAAAATGGCAAGGAACGCTCCGCCCCACACAGCCGTCAGCTTCAGCACATCTGTATAGTAGACGTTAAGATATGTGCCGAGAACGGCGTTGAGCAGCAGTGCGCCTGCAGGGCCGATGAGATAGCCGAACCACTTTTCTTTTGCCGTGACCTCGGGTGATGTCAGTCGGGAATTGAAGGCTCTTTTTTCAACAAATTTGTTTACCATGTAATTACCTCCGCTGATTCTCTTGACTTTTGAAAGTCTTTCTATTACACTATCATTATAGCTACATCGTGTCGGATTAACAATCATCAGTTTGATTAATAATTGATATAAAACCGACATAATCGTCAATAGTGAGGGGATTATATAATGAATACTAAAAATAATCAGCGCACGCGCTTGTCGAAGCTGCTTTTTAAGAACGCTCTTATGGATCTGCTGAAGGAGCGGGGGAGCGTTGAAAAGATCTCCGTGCGTGAGCTTTGCGGCAGAGCTGAGCTGAACAGGTCAACTTTTTACGCACACTACAGTGAGCCGAAAGATGTCCTGAATGAAATTGAAGCGGAGCTGCTTGAAGCGACCGAGGAGCATCTTGAGCAGATAGGCAGAGAGAATGATATCGGAGCGCATAAATACATCCTGTCGTTTTTGAGATTTATAAAGGAAAATGATAAGCAATTTCGTACACTGCTGATTGACTCGGCGGATCCGGAATTCCGCTCGAAATTCATGCAGCATTCGATAGTTCAGTTCATCACAAAGCTTCGGATCGAGCTGCCGCAGGAGCTTGAGCAGTATATTTTTTCATATATCCTCAACGGCAGCACCGGCATAATAATTCAATGGATACGCTCGGATTATGCGATGGATGAGAAGCTGATAGCGAATCTGCTCTTTTCAATCAATCAAAGCTCCCTCGTGAATCTTGATATATAAAACTAAAAAATTAATTTAAAAGAAAAATCGCCGCGCACGATAACGTTCGCGACGATCATGGTGCGGGTAACAGGGGTCGAACCTGCACACCTTGCGGCGCAAGATCCTAAATCTTGTGCGTCTGCCAATTCCGCCATACCCGCATTTATATTTTATAATATTTACATATTATCACAGGGTGCATTTATTGTCAAGGAAAAACGCCCCTTAATTTATTGATTTTCTCCTTGAAAAACAGACTGCATTATGTTAAACTTTATTTGTATAGCTGCCGACAGGCAGTTTCAAAATGATTTTTGTTAGGAGCGAGCTTATGTTATCAAGAACCCCTCCGATGGGCTTTAACACCTGGAATACCTTTGGCGAGAATATCAACGAGAGCGTTATCAAAGAGACCGCCGACGCAATGGTCGAGAAAGGTCTGCTTGAGGCAGGGTATAATTACCTCGTCATCGACGACTGCTGGAGCGAGAGGGAGAGAGACCCCGAGACCGGCAAAATAGTCCCCGATAAGATCAAATTCCCCAACGGAATGAAAGCGGTCAGCGACTATGTTCACTCCAAAGGGCTTAAATTCGGCATGTATTCATGCGCCGGCACCCGTACATGCGCCGATTACCCCGGCAGCTTTGACCATGAGTTCCTTGATGCCCGCACCTTTGCCGAATACGGCGCGGATTTCCTTAAATATGACTTCTGCTATAAGCCGAATGTCGCTAACGGTCCGCTTCTTTACAGAAAGATGGGCATGGCGCTCAAGGCGAGCGGCAGGGAGATCCTTTTTTCCGCCTGTAACTGGGGCAACGATGAGGTCAACACATGGATTCGTTCCGCAGGCGCTCATATGTATCGCTCCACAGGCGATATCAACGATTCTTTCCCCTCGATGAGAGATATTTCGCTCAGCCAGGTCGACAACCTCGCTTACTCCGCACCCGGCTGCTTCAACGATATTGATATGCTCACCATCGGTATGTACGGCGAGGGTAATGTCGGCTCCTCGGGCTGCACCGATATAGACTATAAAACCCAGTTTGCCGTTTGGTGTATGTTCAGCGCCCCACTCATGCTCGGCGGCGATATCAGAAATCTGAATGATAAAATGCTTGAGCTTGTCAAGAATAAAGACCTCATCAGGATAAATCAGGATGAGGAGGGGAGACCCGCATTCTGCACCACCGGCTCCCGCGAAGCAAAGTCGTTTGTCAAGCTGCTTTCGGATAATGAGATAGCTGTGCTGCTTGTCAATTTCGGCGAGAACGACGCCCATGTTGAATTCTATTTTGAGAATATCGGCATTCCTGCCGCCTCCGGCTACGGCCTTGAGATGAGGGACGTATTCACAGGCAAAAATCTCGGCGTCAAGAAGGAATTTATGCGCCGCAAGATCGCCGCTCACGACTGCGAATGCTACATTTGCAAGCTGGCGAAGTGACATGGAATACTGTATTTCGTGTGAAAAAGAGCTGACCAACGACGATATCGGTTTCCATAAGAAAATGGTCAACCGAGGCGCCGAGGAATTCATGTGCATAACCTGCCTTTGTAAGTATTTCGGTTTATCGGAGGAAAAGGCGCATGAAATGATTGAGAATTTCAAAAAAATGGGCTGCACTCTGTTTTGCTGATATCGGTATTTATAGAAAGGTGATATTATGTCTGTTTGCAAAGTTATATCCCATAGGGGCGCCAATAAGCAGGCGCCGCAAAATACCATTCCCGCTTTCGAGAAGTCGCTTGAGATAGGCGTTGACGGCTTTGAGACCGACGTGCATATGTCAAGGGATGGCGTGCCGGTCATTTGCCATAACTACACTATCGACGAGACTTCAAACGGCATCGGCGCTATCTCTGACATGACTCTGGAGCAACTGCGCTCTTATGATTTCGGCTCATACTTCCATGACGAATTCAGGGGCACCAAGCTCCCGACTCTCGATGAATTTCTCACCCTCTGTGCGACGGCGGATATCGAGATAATGAATATCGAGCTTAAAACTCCTCTCAGCGGCGAAAAGGGGATAGTCAAAGAAACCCTTGCCGCAGTTAAGGAGCACGGACTCTTTGATAAGCTGCTTATTTCGAGCTTCAGCCCCGAGCTTCTTGTGGAGTGTAAGAGGCTTGACCCCGCGTGCAAGACGGGCTTCCTCTACAGCCCCGACAGGAAGATCACCTATAAGAAGATGCTTTTCGGCTATGTTGAATTCGCCAAGGAGATAGGCGCGGAATATCTGCACCCGCATTTCAGCCTTGTCAACAAGCATTATGTTAAAAAGCTCCATGACAACGGGATAGGTATCAATGTCTGGACCGTCGACGGCGACGGCATCGCCAAGAGAATGCTTGACTGGGGCGTTGACGGCATTATCACCAACGTCCCCGATATGATAAATGCTCTTGTAGAGCGGTATTGATTTATATTCGGCGTGCTTTGGCTCGCCGAATTTTTTTGAAGTTTTGCCATCTTAATGTTGAAAAACGTCCGCCTTTGTGATATAATGCGCTATGGTCTTAATTAAGGTGGTGCAGTATGGCAATTTATTATTCCCGCAGCGCAAGGGAGACCGAGAATATCGGTTTTTCGCTTGCAAAGACTGTGGAGGTCGGCTCGGTCGTGGCGCTTTTCGGCGAACTTGGAGCCGGCAAGACGGCGTTTGTGCGAGGCTTCGCCCGTGGAATGGGCATTGACGCCGAGGTCACAAGCCCTACTTTTGCGCTTGTCAACGAGTACCGTTCGGGCAAAAAAGCGCTTTGCCATTTTGATATGTACCGTATAACGGGCTGGGACGATCTTTACTCCACGGGGTATTTTGACTACCTTGATGCGGGGGCGACCCTCATCATCGAGTGGAGCGAGAATATCGAAGTCATTCTCCCACAGGATTGCGTTCGGGTCACTATCACCAAATGCGACGACCCCGATGAACGCCAAATCGAAATAATCGGAGCTGAAATTCTTGAAAATATTAGCGATTGATTCCTCTGCAAAGACCGCGAGCGTCGCCGTGACCGAGGGGGGCAGGCTGATAAGCGAATGCTTTGTCAACGCCGCTTTGACCCACAGCCGCACGCTGATGCCAATGGTCGATAATGCGCTGACCCAGGCGGATATGAGCTTCGCCGATATAGATGCCCTGAGCGTCAACGTCGGTCCGGGCTCATTCACGGGTATAAGGATAGGTGTTGCCGCCGTCAAGGGGCTTGCCCTCAGTGGCGATAAACCCTGCGCAGGCGTCTCTACTCTGCTCTCAGCCGCTTATAATTTTGGCGATGACGATTGCCTTGTCTGCGTCGCAATGGACGCTCGCTGCAATCAGGTCTATACCGCTCTTTTTGAGTGCTCGGGCGGCAAGGTTGCGCGTATTTGCGAGGATAAAGCGGTGCCTATAGCCGAGCTTGAAGCCGACCTTGCAGGTTGTGACAAAAAAATATATCTTGCAGGCGACGGCGCCGAGCTTTGCTTTGCAGCATTCGGCGGCAGGCTTCCCGCCGGTCATCTCGCCGCAGAGAACAGAAGATATCAGCGCGCTTACGGCGTTGCCGCGGCCGCTGAGGATAATAATGAGCTGTTTCGCCCTGCTTCGGAGCTTGTTCCGGTCTATCTCAGACCGCCGCAGGCAGAGCGTGAGCTTAAATTGAGAAAGGGAGTAAACACATGATAGCTTTAGGTTGCGACCATGCAGGTCTTGAGCTTAAAAACATCATCAAGGATCATCTTGATATGAGGAAAATCGAGTATAAGGATTTCGGCACTTATACGCCTGAATCCACCGATTACGCCGTCTACGCCGAGCTTGCGGCAAAGGCCGTAGCGAGCGGCGAATGCAGCCTCGGTCTGCTTTTCTGCGGCACGGGCGTCGGCATTTCCATGGCGGCGAACAAGGTCAGAGGCATCAGAGCGGCTTGCTGCTCGGACGCATTCTCAGCCGAGATGACAAGGCTGCATAACGACGCAAATATGCTTTGCCTCGGCGGCAGAGTGGTCACTCCCGAGAAAGCTATCGAGCTTGTCGATATCTTCCTCGATACGCCGTTCAGCGGCGAGGAGCGCCACGCTCGCAGGATCGCTCAGATAACTGAGCTTGAAAACAGGTTTTAATTAACAATTAAATATATCGGAGGTTATTTAAATGGCAAAAGTAATGATTATGGATCATCCCCTCATCCAGCATAAGCTGACTATCCTCAGGAACGAAAAGACAGGTTCAAAGGAATTCAGAGCGCTTGTCAGCGAGATAGCAACCCTTATCTGCTACGAAGCAACCAGAGATCTTCCTCTTAAAGACACCGAGATAAAGACTCCCGTCGCGGTCGCCAAGACTAAGGTGCTCGCCGGTAAGAAGCTCGCCTTCGTTCCTATCCTAAGAGCCGGTCTCGGCATGGTGGACGGCGTGCTTGCGCTCGTTCCCTCCGCAAGAGTCGGTCATATCGGCCTTTACAGAGACCCCGAAACCCTTATGCCGGTTGAGTATTACTGCAAGCTGCCTGCCGATATAGAGGTGCGTGAGGTTATAGTCCTTGATCCGATGCTTGCCACCGGCGGCTCGGCAATCGACGCTATCACCCAGATAAAGAAGCGCAACCCCAAAGATATCAAATTCATGGGCATTATCGCCGCTCCCGAGGGGCTTGCCGCTCTTCAGAAGGCTCACCCCGACGTCGATATCTATGTTGCCGCTCTTGACGATCATCTTAACGAACACGGATATATCGTCCCCGGTCTCGGCGACGCAGGCGACAGGATCTTCGGCACCAAATAATAAATCAAACGATCGCCCCCGAGCCGATCACTCGGGGGTATTTTCACTTTCATTTTTCGGCGGTCAGCTGACCGCTATGCTAACGGGAGGAACTGTTTTGAAACTTTCGGAAAATACTTACAGATCCCGCACGGTCGGGAGATACGTTCTTCGCATTATTGCAGCCGTGCTTTCACTAACGGTTGTTATCAGTTCGGTCAGCGTCGGCAGCCTTGCCGCAAACGACAGCAGCGAGGTTATAGTCACCCTCGGACACCCGATAACCGACGATGATTTCCTTCAGACCGACGGCAAAAAGATAGTTAACAGGAATGGGCAGGAGGTTTCGCTCAGAGGCGTTAATCTCGGTGCATGGCTCATTCAGGAGGAGTGGATGTGTCCGGTTGAGAATTCTGTGGATAATATAACCACCTTTGAGGTGCTTACCGAGCGTTTCGGAGTTGAGAAGGCTTATGAGCTGCTCAACACCTACGCCGACAATTGGATAACCGAGGTCGACCTCGACAATATCGCCTCCATGGGCTTCAACTGCGTCCGAGTTCCCTTCTGGTACCGTAATTTCTATTATGACGATAAGGGCACTAAGATACTCGACGAGAACGGCGAATGGGATTTCAGCCGCCTTGACTGGGTGGTTGAGGAGTGCGGCAAGAGGGGGATTTATGTCATCCTCGACCTTCACGGCGCACCCGGATATCAGAATAACAAGGAGCATTGCGGCAAGATCAATTCCTGCGGGCTCTTCAAGCTGACTAAACAGGCCGAGGCGTGGCGCAAGCTCACTATAGAGCTGTGGGTCGCCGTTGCGGAGCGTTACAGCGGCAATCCTGCCGTCGCTATGTATGACCTGCTCAATGAGCCGATGTGCGATGTTGCATCGTATATCGAAAAGAACAATCTCAAGACTATATCTCTCTACAGCCGTCTGTATGACGCCGTGAGATCCGTTGACAACGACCATATCATCACCATGGAGGGCATCTGGAGGCTCTATAACCTGCCTGCTCCGTGGCTGATGGGCTGGAGCAACGTGGTTTATCAGCTTCATTTCTATAATAAGACTAATTTCGGCTTCAAGCTCCTGCTTTTCACCGCTTTGCTTTATCCCTATAATGTTCCTCTCTATGTCGGCGAATTCAAGTCGCTCGGCAGCGCAACATGGGACGCTATCCTCGGCACGATGAATAAATGGAACTATAGCTGGACGATTTGGTCATATAAGGGCACGGGCTGGGGTGCGGAGACCTCCGAATGGTATCTGTACGGCGGCAAGACCGACGTTATCACCAACGCCGATGTACGCAACGACAGCTATGAGGAGATAGCTCTCAAATGGGGCGAAGTTCTCAGAACCGACGAGAGCTTTGTCTCGACCGGCAATTTTGAGAATAACATAAAACCTTACGTTAACAATTGACAAATTAATAAGCGCTGTTTCATTTGAAGCAGTGAAAAAACTATCGACAGCGGCGGTAACGGTCGTTGCCGATAGTTTTGTTTAAGGATGAAATCCCATTGGGTTTAAGGAACAATTTTCTTGACTTTTCCAATGTTCTCTAATATAATTAATATAAAAACTGTAGTGTTGAAAACAAAAAATGATTTAAGCTGTCGTGAGACGGTGAAACGGAGGTAACAAGATGAAAAAAAGAATTTTTAGCATCCTGCTCACCCTATGTATGGCGCTCTGCTTTATGCCGAAAGGCGTATTTGCCGAGGGCGAGACCGTTAAGAATGTCGCAACGGCGCAGGAGCTGGTCGATGCGCTTGCGGACATTAGAAATGACACAGTTCGGCTCACGGCGAGCATCACATTTAATGGAAATCTTACCGTCGAGCGCGCGATGACTCTCGACCTTAACGGTCACGTTCTGCGGTATTACAATCCGGAACGTGCCTGCGGAGACATTGAGGTCACAGGTGATTTGACGATTATCGACAGCAACCCGGATACCGTGCATAAGTTCTTTAATCTTTACGGCGGCGGTCTGTGGGTGTTGGACGAGGAGAACGGTGATCTGATTGCCAAGGGCGGCATCATTTCTAACTATTCGTTACATGTCAAAGACTGCACGCTTACTATGAATAGCGGCAGCTTCGTCGGATGCCAGGGCTCGGCGGGCGCTGTTGAGATAAGAAGCGGCACATTCACTATGAATGACGGCTTGATGATCGGCTGCTACGCTGCGCATCTCGGCGCTGTGCTTGCCTTCGGCGGCACATTCAATATGAACGGCGGCGTTATCAAGGAATGCACCGCTGCTGCTTCGATTGGCAAAGACGGCGTATATCTGACCAACGGTGCCATAATGAACGCCAACGGCGGCGAAGTGGACGGATATGTGCTTGTTCAAGAGAAAGGCAGGATCAAATCCGCCGCCGGACAGAGCGGCATTACTGCTTTCCGTGGCGAGACGAGAGTGGATTACGAAGCTACGATCGAGCATGGTATTTTCTACGGCGGGATCTCAGTCGGTGAAAAATATGGCGGGCGTATCTCCGGCATCACCGTAACATATAAAAACGGAGAAAGCGAATACGCCAAACAGGTTTTGCAGAGCGGTGCGGCGGCGCTCAGACCCGACGACCCGACAAAGGACGGCTATGATTTCACAGGCTGGTACACTGACGAAGCCTGCACGCAGGCCTATGACTTCACAAAGAGCGTGACAGAGGATATCACACTGTATGCGGGGTGGACGGTCAGCGAGCAGTTTAAACTCATGCCCGGCGGCAGATACTATTTTGACCTGTCTGCAATGGGCGTTGTCGGTACGCCGAACGATCTGCTTCCCGATACCACATTCCATTATGTTCCTTTCATTTATACAGGTACGGTGAATGCCTATGTGCTTAAACCTGCGTCAGTCGGCGTAGTGTCCTCATCCGATGAGGCCGCAAAGGCTGCCGATAAAGATGCGCAGTACGGCTATGCATATCCGCACAGCCTGTTTGTAGCCGATGATCTTCTCACCGTCGATGTTAAATGGACG
>UMAI01003628.1_pt1 | contig 13870 bp, 9 predicted proteins | sample 1963701 | NCBI WGS metagenome assembly UMAI01 (sample SAMEA4835915, study PRJEB28245) | human gut metagenome | biome: gut microbiome; material: fecal sample | place: Denmark | collected 2008
CAGCGCCGTATAGCGGTCGGGCAAATTGCATTGACTCACAACCTTCGTCGGCAGGCTTTCCGGCAAATCCTCTGCTGCCAAGCGCAGCGCCTCGCTTATCCAGGTACGCAGGTTCTTCTGCGTCAGGTTGCCGCTCAAAGCATACACCGGCACAATGCCCGGCGTTTTGCCCTCGTCCTGCTCCAAAGGCTGCACATCAACTTCGCTGACGGACTTCGTAGTGCGCCCCTGCCTTACGCGGCCTGTAATCTGCAGCACGGTATCCGGCTTCAGCTTCTGCGCCTTGTAGCGCTGCCCGCCGAAAAAGTACAGCGTGGCATAACCTGTTTCGTCACGCACCGTCACGGACGTATAGCTGCGACGGCTGGCACCGTAGCCGTTTTTCACCTGATAAACGGTCGCTTTGAAAATCTGCTTACTGTTGTCTACATCAAGCTCCTTAATCGTTTTGAGCTTGGCATAATCGAGATAAGCACCCTGACGCGGGTAAAATTCCAGCAAATCACCCACGCTGAAAATATTAAGAGCAGCCAGCTCAGCTGCTTTTTTTACGCCTACACCTTTTAGTGTTGTTACAGGTTCTTTCCACCACATTTATAAAAATACCCTCTTTATCTTAAAATTCCCTTGCTTTTCTGCGCTTTTTATGGTATGATACTCATGTTAAATTTGAATGTGCCTTATGTCTTATCACGTTTAAGGAGGTGGGAAACAATGGCATCTATCTGCGAAATCTGCGGTAAAGGAAAACTCGCTGGCAACAACGTCAGCCACTCCAATAGACACACCAAACGTGCTTGGAACCCGAATATTCAACAAGTAAGAGCAGTTGTTGAAGGTTCTGTTAAACGCTTGAACGTTTGCACCCGTTGCCTGCGTTCCGGTAAAGTTAACCGCGCAATCTAATCCGTTCGGATTTAAAAAGAAGCCAAATACCAATCGGTATTTGGTTTCTTTTTTTGCGCTTATTTTACTTTGCAGCCGCACTCGGGGCAGAACTTAACCAAAGAGCTGATTTTTGCGGAGCAGTTCGGGCACAAAATAAAGGCACGGTATTCAGTGAGCTTCTTTTCGAACAGCTCATAGAACTGGTTAACCTCTTTGTCCTCGCGCTTCCAGTTATAAATCTGCAGACGCTCCTTAGTGGAGTCCATGATAACCTGTACGGTTTCTTCATCCAAAGACTGCATAGCCAGCTGCATAATTTTTTTCTTGTTATGGAAGTGCAGCTGATGTGCAGCATCATCCTGTTCATCAATAGTTACACCCATCTCATTGACGCACAGCAAGGCAATATTCCAGGCTACGTCAATATCAACTTCATAAAGACGGTTATCAAAGCAACCGCCGGCACCATCTATTCTCATAGCTACCTCCTGCCAGATGTTTTTTCTTAATTATAGCACAAGCGCATATTTGCTGTAAAACAAATCGCTCGTGCCGCAGCATTATTTGTTCAGTTCCGCTGCCATTTCCCTTACAGTCTTATGCAGCAGCGGATGCTCCAGCTCCGGCGCAATATCCAGTAACGGCAGCAGCACAAAATCCCTGTTCTGCATATCGGGATGCGGCAGCGTAAGCTCCGGTGTCTGCATTACGACATTTTCGTAAAGCAGCAAATCCAGATCAATATTGCGCTCGCCCCAATGACGCAGGCGCACACGTCCCATCGCCAGCTCCGTTGCCAAAAGTGTACGCAAAAGCGCCACAGGCTCCAAATTAGTGCGCACCTTGCACACAGCATTCAAAAACTGCGGCTGGTCCGTCACACCGTAAGGCTCCGTAGCAAAATAGCCGGAAACCTGCAGTACATCCACGCCCTGCTGCATCAGCAGCATCAGCGCACGTTGTAAATTTTTTTTCTTATCGCCTAGGTTACTGCCCAAGGCAACATATGCAATAGCCATATCCGACTCCTGTTCTTTCGCTGCAGCGCGATAGACTATAATACAGCAATTATCTATCGCGTTACAGCGAAAAATTTTTTAATGTAGATTGTATAATGAAGTTGCACACCTAAGTGAGTAAAAAGAGAACAAAAAAATCCATAGCGTTCTTCCTTGTGTTAGAATTAAGTTACCACACCAAACCTAAAAAGGAGAATCACTATGGATCAACTTAATTCTACCACACAACATCAAAAGGGTAAACACTTATCTTTCGAGGAAATGGTAATTATTCAGCACCAAAACCTTAGCATATTACGCTCATCCGTACTCTTAATGGGAGAAAGGCAGCAACGAAAGGCATAACCGGCTGGTAAGGCGTTTTATAGCCAAGGGAGAGCGATTAGTGACTATGGCATAGATGCAAACTGGTGTAATAACCTTCCACGTAAGATTCTGGGATATAAAACCCCTGATGAGTTGTTTGAGGCTAAACTGGATGAAATTTATTCTGCTTGATTAGGAAAATGTGCAACTTGTTCTTGCAATTTACGATTTACTGTTTTTTCTATTTCAATAATCAACAACTTCATCACCTCGACAAAAATTTATTGATAGGCGAATATAACAAGGACAGCTTGCTGCACTGTTTATCCTTGCCGCAAATGCAAGTGAGACGCTATAATGCGGCTAAGGAAAAGAAGATAGGTATTTTAACCGCGCTAGATAAATTACTTTTCACTTGTTTTATTTGTCATATATTTCATATGAATTATATAACTATTCCTATTTTTTTCAAGAACAATTACCATATCATCCTTAATGTAATATTTTTTTATTCCCTCCTTTTGGTAAAATCGCCATCCATTGGCTAATAAAATGTCTTCCATTGACCTTTGATCTTTTATATCCCATTCTAGAATAAAGCTTATTTCTGTTTTTTTCTTAAATGGCAAAACATTTACACCAGTCTCTACATCATACTTTGTTATAGTGCCTGGTATTTTCATATACCTTATTTCTGTCAAAAATTGTTTTTGAGTTACCTTGGACTCTTCTTCATTAAACCATATCGTATCAATTGGTATATAGAGCAAATTTGCAGCAACAGCACCATATATTATTGCAAGAACGCAATTCCACAATATTTTCTTATTTCTCATAAATAATCGATTCACTCCAATCACCATTATCATGAAAAACTATTATGTACAACTGATTTGCTCTCTTAAACTTATAACAATTACCATTTGTAACACCATATTGCCTCCAGCCCTCCTTTTTTAGGTACATTAAATATTCTTCCTTATTAAAATTTTTATTACTAAAAGTTGTGCTAAACAACGAACTCCTTCCATAAAATCTAGGAACTAATTCATTCTCCCTATTAATGTTGGTAGATATAAAAGTATTAACATTTTCTAATATTTCATTATAATCATTATTTAAACAAGGTAACAAGAATGCATAAGACGATAAAAGAAACAAAACAATATATAAAATTTTCTCTTTCATAATATTATAGTCCCTCATTTACATTGCCAACAAACTCTAGCTTTATAACCCCCAAACTACCACCCGTATATGTATTATTTATTCCGTACGACCCAGTATTTGAGCTGTCATCTCGTGATATCCCAACATTTACACCATACTTTGTTACGCTAAAAGATACGTTTAATTTTGTATAAACTTTCCTCAAATCTTCTGCGTTTTCATAAGTTCCACTAGCAACTTGAGAACTAATAGAAGCATCAAAATAAGAAAGTGATTTCATAATGTCACCAACATTCAATTTATCTAGACTGACACTCTTACTTCCAGAAAGTGCATACACTTTATAAACATTGCCCATCTGATCTTTAGCGATTCCTATAGCTCCTGTTATATCAAATATTTTTTTAATGCCTACGCTTTTACCAAATGTATAGGTTCTCAACTCATATTTTTTCCAGTCTGAGCTATCGATGGATTCACCCATTTTCATAAAGGATACATACTGCTGTAAACCATTTTGGGCATTAATGTCATCAGGCAAAACATTTAAACTTCCACCCAACTCAGGATCATATCCATATTCATATCCAAACCCCTCTTTTTCACCAGTCTTTCCTTGTTCTGTCTGGGCTCTAGATAGTTCAATGTAATAATTATTCACTTCTTCTTTCTTCTCAGCTTTTTCCTCTTCTGTCAGGTCTACTCTTCTATCTATTTCATCTAGTTTTGCTCTTCTTTCTCTCTCTTGTTCATGAGTCAAAAAATTATTCTTCGTACCACTGGAAGCAGTACCAGCACCTGCCTGCGCATTGTCAGCTGCAACCTGAGCTACTACGCCACCAATAAGAGCACTTGCCCATTGATGCATTGCAGGATTATCCTTGAACATATCGCTTAATTTATCCTGAATCATTTCATTAATCATAGCACCAGACGCCCCTGCCAAGAATCCACTGTTAGTAAGTTCACTCATGATACCACCCACAAGTGCATGAAGGGCGTTCTTTTCTGCACTGCCTTCTTGCCAGCCATTTTTTATAGCCAAATCGCCTACTGCTTTATAAGCAATCTCTCCAAAAAGTCCGGCCAGTTCTTGGCGTTCTTCAACCTTTGTCTTGTCAAAAATTTCACCAAGCTTATTAAGGCTGTTTTGGGTATCACGATTCAGGTCTTTAAGATCCTGCTTCTGCTTCCCTTTATCCCTGATTTCAATTTCACCTTCAGAAACAGTTGCCTTGGTTACGCTTTCAGCATTATCTTTAGCACCTACACCAATGTTAGGCGTTACACCTGCATCTTTGTTCTTAGCATTCTTAGATGTATCGACATTGATACCAATACTTCCGGCTTTATAATCCGCTTTGTTCTGAATATCTTCATAGGTAAGTGTACCTGTGGAGATTTTATTTTTGTCTTTTTCAGCTTCACTGGAGATAATACCACCTTTGAGGTCAGTGTTTTCACCTACGTTAATATCAAAGCCTTCTGTGCCTGCGTAGATACCGCTCTGGTCAGTTACGCTTTCGTATTTGCTGTCAACATCGCTCTTACCGGCACTACCAAAGATACCGATTTTATTAGCACTATCTTTATCGCCAACAGGCATACCTATACCAAAGCCAGCAGAAGAGTTCTTTTCTTCATAGGAATTCTTATCCTGCTTGCTTTCAATATCAAGGTCTCCACCTACATTGCCGGTTACTTTTTCACCACTCAGCTTGCCACCTTTAATATTGGTGTCCTTGGCACTGGTAAAGTCAAGTTTCTTATCCGCCTTTACAGTGCTTTCATTGTAGGAGGTGCTGTTGGCATCTACTTCACCTTTGCTCTTGCTCCCGCTTATGGTGACACTACTTACCTGACCTGTTACAATATCAAAGCCTACGCCCACACTTGCACTGCTGGACTTGGAATTCTGCTCCAGCTTGTTAGTGGTTTCAGATGCAGTTACATTAATGTTTTCTTTAGCGTCTAAGGTTACGTCCTTGCCTTCAACATTGCTGCCCTTGATATTGATGTCTTTTTCTGTAGAGGTAATCTGTACGTTACCTTTAGCCTTGACATTGCTGCCATTGGCAACTACGGTTGTGCTGCTGCTTTCGCTCTTGCTCTTGGTGCTGCCAATGCTTACGTTAATAGAGACTCCCTTGGACGGGTCTTTTACAGCATCTTTTATCAGGCCTGCATTTTTCTCAATGGATTCTACAGCCTTATAGCCATGAAGCGCAGCAAGGCGTTTGTCTTCTACCTGATTTGCACGCTCTACGTGGCTTACTGCTTCGTTTACCTTGTCAATTACCTGCCCACCAATGGACACACTGATGCCGCTGCGCTTAAATTCATGTTTTTCCTGTGCGTTATAAATGCTGTCAGTGTTTTCTATATTAACATTGCTGCCGCTGATGTTAATATTCTCTTTAGCGATAACGCTGCTGCCTTTAATATTGGCGTCTTTTTGAGCTTCAAGGCCTACGCTGCCCTTTAAGCTGCCTACAGTGCTGCCGACCTGTTCAGTGTTCTGGTTGGCATACTGGTCTTTCCTCTTTTCCTTGCCAATAATAAAGCCTAAGCCGCCTCCGCTAAGAAGTCCGCTCTTCTTGACAGATTTAATATATTCGCTTTCACTCTTCTCTTCTGCGCTTTCAATATTCAAGTTACCACCTGCTTTTACGCTTACGTCATTGTCAGCTGCTACGTTGCTGCCTGTGACGTTTGTATCCTTGCCACTTTGAATATCTACACTGCCTGCAGAGACATTACTGCTTACTACGCCGTTTACATTGCTGTAGTCATAAATATCAGTAGTCTTGGAGGAAAGGAAGCCACTGGATTTCTCGTGGGATTCGTGGAGCTTTTCGTGGTATTCATTCTCATTGGTAATATTGACGTTGCCACCTGCAGCCAGGCTGGCCTTGCCTTCCCCACTGGTAAGGCTGCTGCCCTTGACGTTAATATCACTGCCTGCAGAGACAGAGATATCCTCTTTGCCTGCAATATTGGTTTCTTTTACCTTTTCATCCACTACCTTGTCATGGTAGTAGTTGCTGCCACCACGGCTGCCTACCTGTGTTTCCTCACTATAGCTGTCTTTTACGGCGTTGATATTCACATTGCCACCTGCATGGACAGCAGTGTCTTTATCTGCAGCAATGAGTCCGCCTTGGATATTTACATCACTGCCTGCGTTGATATTCACATTTCCGCCGGTAAGCACGCTCTGCTGGTTCTCAACGCTATGGATTTCTGCTGAGGAACCTGGGCATACTACGCCTACGTGCTTTTCGTCGGCTACTGTTACTATATCAACATTTTGTCCTGCATTCAAGTCAAGCTTCTTATCTGCTGCAAGCACGCTGCCTTTATTGATAATATCCTTTTCAGCATTGATGCTGAGATTTTGTCCAGCACTAATAGAACCAGCGTTACCTACAGTTTTCTGGTTCAGTCCTTTATACTGGCTTTCTTTTACATTGGCCTCATTAATGACATTTTCACCTTTAAGGATTGCATCCACTCTGGCACGGATGCTGCCGCCCTTGTTGGTGATGTTCTTGTCCGCATCCAGCTTGACGCTTTCACCAGTGATACGGCCACCAAGGTTATTGATGTTCTCACCTTTAAGGTCTACTGTTCCGTCAGCCTTGATGGTGCCAATGTTTTCAATATTCTCTTTGGAGTAGATGGCTACATCTCCACCTACGATAAGTGCTCCGTCATTAGTCAGGTCCGCTGCTCGTACAGAAGCAAGGAATACTTCGGGTACAAGAACCTTCTGTCCGTTTACCTCTTCTTCTACCAGCCATACTATATCACTGGTCAGGGATGCCATCTGCTCTGCGGTCAGGGCTACGCCTATTTCAAGGTTCAGCTCCTCAGCTGCTACGGCACCTGCTTCCATGAGGGCCGCAAACTGCTCCATGTCGCTTCCATAGTCACCAAGATATGGTCTGCCTGTGAGCTTTGCAATCTGCTCGATGACAAACTTCTGCTCAAAATAACCATCGCCAAGTCGTTTGCCAACCTTTTCCGGATCTGCCTTTACACGCTCCAAGAGGTAGTCACTGGAAAGGAATTCGTGGTAGTCCGCATACTTCTTGTTGGTCTCGATAAGGTACTTGGCACTAGGGTCATTATTAAGCTTATAAATCTTGCTGCTTACATTAAGGCTTTCAATTCCTAAAAGCTTGTCCTGATTCAGAGGATTGTTTTCTGTAGCACTGTTGCCGGAAAGCTTGTCCTCAACATCTGTAGGAACAGTCTTTTCCCTGTCTTCATACTGCTTGCCGTCTGCTTCCAGTGTCTTGTTGACGGTTTTTGCTGCATTGATCTTCACGCTGCCTGTAGCACAAAGCACAGCAAGACGTTCGCTGTCCGCACCAGGCTTCTGGTCATATACATTATGATCCTCATAAGGAATGACAGTTGTGCCATATACCCAGTGGCAACCAATATGCCACCTTTTATGCTTCTTATACTTCCAATAATGGTTATCCTGTCCCAGATCATCGTGATGAATCGTACCCTGATAACCAATATTTTCTACTACATTACCTGCATCAATGGTCAAATCCTTGCCGGCCATGATCTTGCTGTAATGGTTGGTTACATTATTATCTGCATTAATAGTGATGCTGCCGCTGGCAATGATGTTGGCATCATTAGTTTCTTCCTTAATGACGCCTGTATGGATGGTTCTTGTAAATTCACGCATAGCATCATAATAACGTGAACCTTCAAGATGGGGAATCTTGTAGGATATGTATTCATAGGTAACATCCCAGTCAGTAACAAACTTATCCTTGACGTTTTCTACATTGCCTGCGTTTATGGTGATATTCTTCTCACTCTCAATATCACTGGAACGGTTGAGAAGAGTATTTTCCGCATTCAAAGTAAGGTCTCCTGCTGCACTTATTACGGAGCCCTGCTTATAATTACTGTTATTCCTGTTGTAGATATTATCTGCGCTTATCTCACCGCTGGCGCCTACAGCAATCAGTCCGTCCTCATTAACAAAATCCTTGTCCGTTCTTTCTTTGAGGTTTCCGGATACAAAAATGCTGCCCAGGCTTTGGTTGGTAAAGCTGCCTGCAAAAATATCCGCATCTTTTCCGACACCAATATAGCTACTGTCTTCGTTGGTAAGAATGCCGACTTCGGCTGTCAAATTGCCCTGTACGTCCATGGCAGATCTGGTATTCAGCATATTATCTGCTAAGATGATGCTGTCATTACCTGTATGTATGCTGCCCATATCCTTATTGACAAGGCTGCCAGCAGTAATCTTGCTGTTGCCATCAAAATAGATATTTGCTGCAGTATTGGTTACGGTGCGTTTACCATTAAGCTCCAGATCCTGACCTGTCATGAGGGCAGTATTGGCATTAGTAATATCCATACCACTTACCTTCATGGTCTGGCCTGCAAGCATTGTAGATTTATTGTTGTCCATGGATGCATCTGCTTTTACATCCATATTCTCTGCTGCAGAGATAAGTGAATTAGCTTCATTTACAATACTTCCTGCAGCGATAGTGGCATCTGCACCTGATTTTAAGGTAGACTTCTCCTGATGCAGTCTGCCTGCTACAGTGATGTCCATATCCTTGCCGGATTCTATATAGCCATTCTCAGTATTCTCCAAGGTTCCCGCATGGATAACAACGTTTTCCTTGCCGCCTATCTTGCTGGTATTCTCTAAAAATCCGTCTGCAGAAATATGCAGCTCATTGCCCCACAGCTCGCTGCGGTCTACAGTAAGATTATTGGTAACTATATCAAGCCTTTTAGGATTACGTCCGTTAAGTCCATCTCCGTTTACCAGCATGTCTCCCTTAGAGCTGCTGAACTTCATATTGCCATCTGCCCAGTTAGTTACTTTGCCTGTAGAAATGATTACATTATCCGTATTGATAAAGCCTAAGCCATTGACACTTATGCCATTGGCATTAGCGATTACTACACTGGCCTTGTTGCCTGCCACTTCAAGATAGCCGTTCAGGGTACTTGCCTTGGAGCTGGTTACTTCATTTAGGATTACCCTTGCGCCCTTACCTGCAAGGAACATATTACGGTCTATGTAGCCGCCCAGCTCTGTCTTGACATACTTGGTAGCATTATTAAGGATAAGTCCGCTGGACTTGATATTAAAATCGGTATACAGGTTGCGGGATACGCCATTGGCGTTTACTTCAGCAATCTGGACAAGGTCTGCACCGTTTGCGGCATGGTCAATTATGGGCTTGTATTTTCCGTCCGCATTTGCGTCGGCTACAAGTCCTAAGCTTTCATCTTTTACCTTGTCCTGCTTCACTGTACCAGCTACACCTGAAATATCTGCTATTTCAGGATTTATAAGCTCATCCGGTGTTCTAGGCGGTTCAGGCTTTGGAGACTCTACAGGCTTATCGGGATCTGTTTCCTTTATGGATATGCTGGCCTCATCCTTGGCCTGCAGGTTTTCCTTGCTGTATTTTACCTTTTCGCCTGCAATTGTGATGCTGCCGTTAGCAGTATAGATACTGCCTTTCACATCTACAATGTTTTTGGCAGCTGTATCTATGCTGCTCATAGCATTTATGCTGCCTCCTAAAGTAGTTGCACCTTCATTTACACGGATGGTAAGGTTATTGGAAGCATCTAATGCACCTGTATTATTCAGTCCTTTGGCTGCATTTATGGACAGATTGGCAGAATTACGTTTAAAATTACCGCTGCCTTCTACCTCTTCATATTCCTCACCAGCTATAAGCTTACCACTGTTATCTAAAGTACCGCCCAGCTCAACATCCACCTTGCCACGGGCAGAAAGAAATGCCTTGTTTTCTATATCACTGTTATTGGCATCTATGATGATATCACCACCAGATGTTATGCTTGTCATGACATCTGCCTGGGCACCATCTATTTCTATGGTCTCACGTTTGTTTTCCTCAAATACTATCTTGCCGTTATTTGTAATGCTGAGATTCTTTTGGGCAGCAAGATTGCCACCTATCTTCATTCCCAGTCCCTGATTGGTGCCCACAAGGCTGATTTTGCCGGCATACATACCGCCCAGTGCCCCAATATCAAGATTTACCCCGCTGCCCTCGCTATGCAGCGGTGCTGCAGGATTTCCGTTGGCGTCTATCTGATTCTTGCCTGCGATTACGTTTATCTCATCCTGTGCCCAAATTTCTGCGTTAATATCTGCTGCATAGGCATAGATATCCAATTTGCTGGCAGGTGCATATTGATATTGATCGACAGGCATGATGCCTGCACCAGCTACGTTTATCTTTCCTTTTTCTACAGTAAAGCCATTAAGAGTTCCGTCCGTGTTGATATTGGGCCTACCTGTAGTAAGGACTGCACGATCCACATTGATAAAGCCTGCTCCGTTGACGTTGATACCGTTGGGGTTGGCTATGATAAGGTTCGCCTTGCTGCCTGCTATTTCCATAAAACCGTTAAGGCTCGTAGCACCAGTGCCAGTTACCTCCTGCAGAATGGTCTTGGCTGCATTGCCTGCCAGGTTAGCATTGACATTGACCTTGCCTGCAAGAGCTGTATCTACAGGCGCCTTTCCAGCATTATTATTAAATACAAGTCCTTCCTTGCCAACATTAAAGGAACCTGCCTTGTTATGGGACAAGCCTGCAGCATTAGATGCTGCAATATCCACCACAGGGGCAGATGCCTTGGGAGCGGCAAAGGCAGTATAGCATGGCACTACTGCCTGCATCTGTAACGATACTATGATTGCATAGGCTATAAGCTTCTTTTTTCTGCTCTGGAACTTGCCCATTATCCTGCACTCCTTTTTGTACTTATTTAATCAAAAATTCGTTGTGATATTCTTCTTTTATACCTTCTGTAATAACTCTATTAAAATATTCTTTGTACCATTCATATTTTTCAATTACTTTCTGCATATCTTTACTATTTTGCTGTCTGTAATTTTCTAAATCTTCTTCTATGTTATTTTTTATTTTTTTCAGTAAATTATAGTACGTTTCTATAGTTTTCTCATCCAAATTAAACTCATCAGATTGTGACAAATAATCCAGATACCAATTTTTATCTTTAGGATCTTGTTTGACTAAACCTTTAATAAAATTAATTTCAAATTCCAAAGAATTGCTTGGATGCCTGAATTTATTTATCATATCTTCATTAATTAACAACTCATCTACAATAATTCTCGGATATTTAGCAATTTTTGATTCTAATTCATATGCTCTGTTCATAGCAGGGCCAAAACAAATATCTCCTTTGTGATATAGTTGCCCATATGTTAAGCCACCACGCACAAGAAACCTGTTATTAACTATATCAAATGACTGCCACACTAACTCTAATAATATAAAAAATAAGGCTCCATCATAAGTTTCAGGATAAGAGATTACAACACTATCTGAAAAAAATGTCACTTCTACACCTCGTGCAGATTCATTCATAAAGCTATCATCATAGTTATCTTTTTTTAAACGCTCATTTTGTTTGATTGCATAAATAATGCACTTTCTAATTTCATCAGACTTTATAGAATTTTCAACAGCATTTTTAAAGCCTAACAAATCCACAAATGCTATTAATCTATTTTCATACTGTATATTTTCATTCATTCTTATCCACTCCTAAATCTGTGCTGTAAGAGTAAATCCGTATGTTCTGCTATCACAGGTAAATCCATCTGGTTTCTTGATAGGCCAGCCTATAAAAGCATCATAATTAAATATACCAACCTGACCACGCATACCAATAGCTCCACCTACCAGCTCTGTACCTAAAAGATATTCAGTAGACGGGCCAGATACCTTGCCGTAGTCTATAGCAAGGTAAAGCTGGTGTGGATAGTGTTCTATAGGAAGTCGGAGTTCGTTTCTGATAACTATACCGTCTTCTGCAGACAATGTCTGCTCTCCGTTAAAGCCACGTACACTGTACCAGCCACCAATAGAAAAATGCTCGCTTCCATAGATTCGCTGATCAGCCTTCTGTGCTCTTACGGTCAGATTGTACTGAGCATCATAGCCTTCACCCATAGAAACAGGTGCTATGAAGTTGGCGTTAAAAAGATACATGTTATATTGGGTTGTAGCTTCACCGCTCATGCCATCAGTCGGTCCGGCATCGGCAAACCACGGCAATCCCTTCTGCCATTTCAAAGATGTATCAAGTACGCTTGGGCCAAGATACTGTCTATGGTTAAAACCAGCCTGCATAGCTGTAGTCTTTTGTCTCTGAACTTCAATCTCTGTTCCATCTATGTAGCTGTGACGTGTCTTATGGACAAAGCCAAGCTCAAAGTCCGTTTTATAAGTCCTGCCACGATTTACTAAATGAGTCCATGTAAGAGAGGTATTGGTAAATTCACCACTTGATACAAAGGGATTTACAGCATACTCTACAGTCTGGTGATAATCATTCTTACTGTGACTGAAGCTAATTCTTTCGTTTCCGAAGGGAACAGAATAATACAAGCTGTTAGCACGAGTGCCCTTCTTCTCACCAGACTGGGTAGCATCTTCATTCCAGCTTACATAGAACAAATCATTTGCTGAAAAAGGCTGGGATAACTGAAAACCACCAGTCATCTGAACCTTACCAGTTTCATCCGTACCAGAATTATCTGCAGTTGCAAACAAACTCCACGGCTTGCTGCGTTTTATCTCGACAACCAACTCGCTTTCGCCTTCCTTAGCTCCCGGCTTTATCTTAATATCTGCATTCTGATTAGGTACGTTATTGAAATTATCTATAGCCTGCTCAATATCCCTGATATTAAGCAGCGAACCTCTAGCCATTGGCATTGCATTATGCCAGGTTCCCCATGCTTCTTCTTTAAAGCGGACATCTGAGATAATGCCAGGCATTAAAGTAAAAAACATCTTGCCATCAGACAAATCCTGCTGCTCAACATAGACGCGAGTAGTTACATAACCACGATTCACGATTTCCGCATTAATTCGTCCCATGAGTTCGTTAATACCCTTAACGCCAATCTTTTGACCATTAAATTTTGCAAGATATTGATTAATCCAAGCGAATTTATAGCCGAACTTTTCTGCCTTCAGAGAAAAATGCTTTACCAAAAAGGAGTTCTTTTCCTCAGGCAACAAAAAAACTTCTAAACTGCTGCCTTGCTGTTGTGTTTTAGTCATAGACTGACCAACACGATACTGCAATTCCTTTTCAGCACGTTTAGAAGCTTGTTTCTGTTCTTTTTGTTGTAATATCTGTTGCTGTTTTTGCACGAGATTATCCTGAGGCGCAGAATATACAGTACCTGCTCCCAGATTCAGGGCACTTATAACAACCAAGAAAAATACCTGCGAATTCCATCTTTTCATAGCTCTATTCACCTTCACCCATATAGTCTCTTACAAAAGTAACAGCCATAAAATATTACCAAAACATCTGTATTCTTTGTTAGACTCATTATATCCCAGACAATTAAAAAAGTAAATAGGTAGATTGCAAGTGCAAATTGAACAAGATTT
>UMAI01040407.1_pt1 | contig 13492 bp, 12 predicted proteins | sample 1963701 | NCBI WGS metagenome assembly UMAI01 (sample SAMEA4835915, study PRJEB28245) | human gut metagenome | biome: gut microbiome; material: fecal sample | place: Denmark | collected 2008
TATAAATATAAGAGTTATTATTATGATAAAGAAACGGGATTATTTTGGTTATCCTCAAGGTATTATTCTCCAGAATTATGCAGATTCATTAGCCCAGATTCTGTAGATTATCTAGATCCAAGTTCTATTAACGGACTAAATCTATATTCATATTGTGGTAATGATCCAATTAACAAATATGATCCATCTGGTCATAGTGCAATTCTAATAGGTATGCTTATTGGTTTTGGCGTAGGTGCCTTAATTGGTGGCGGATTCGAAATAGCAAAACAAGCATACAATGGTGGAGATTGGAACTGGGATATGTCTTCGTGGAACTGGGGACAAATTGGACTTTCTGCACTAGGAGGAGCTGTAGCTGGAGCTATTTCATCGATTTCTTTTGGATCAGGAGTAGTTGGTTACTTAACTACATTTGCTACTGGTGGTGTTGGTTCTGTACTTGGTGGAATGATTAGCGGATCTGTTACAGATTTACAAAGTGGATTAATTGCATTTGGAATCGGAGCAGTTGCTAATGTCGCCGCAAGAGGCATTACTGCATTAATTAACAAAGGAGTATCTGCTAGTGCTCAAAAAGCATTGAGCAACCCTATATTTGATGATCTGACTTTAGGAGATTTAGTTGGTAGCGGACTTAAAAACAATGGATATGCTCCAGCATATAATAAATTTCTTAATTATGCAGGCAACTTAGTTTTAAAAGCAAATGGTCAATGGGCAAGATCTTCAATGTATTCATTTGCTAATGTAGGTATTTCAAGTTTACTTTCAGGATGGTATTAATATGAAAAAAGTTAATTGTTATTCAAAAATTGCTAGTTTAATCTATCTAGTTTTATTTATACTTTCATTGATTGTTGGATTCCTTCCGTTTATGTTATTCAAAGATCAAGATGGTGCAATATTTAAAGTGATATGGGTAATAATCTTTTCATTTTGTATTTTGTTTTCAATTTATGGAATTTTACATCATAGACAATATTTGTACGTAAAAGAAAATAAATTAATATTAAAAAGTTTACTTTTCAAAATTAAAGAATTAGATATTGATGAATGTTACTATGAAGTTGCAAGACTGCAAAGTTATTATAGTAGAACATATATTTCGGAAAATTGGATTTGCATTTATTCTGTTGATGAAACTAAGAAATTTAAGTATGGTTTCTCAAATGGAAGAAAATATAAAAGAATACAATTAACTTATAACGAAAGTAATTTAGAGTTTGTTGATAGCTATGTAAAGAAAAAATAAATTGTTTAATGAGTAAAAACTAAATAATAAATAATTATTAAATGGACTTTTGACAAAACTTATTCATTTTATAATTTGGCGAATCTGCTTCATTTGTGGATTCGCTTTTATTTTTAATTAGTAATAGATTTATTGGAGGAATTTATGAAAAAAGAATATATTCATATAGTAAATGGTGAAGGCGGCATTTATTTAGATATTGTTGAAAAATTATTTGGCAAAGAAGAAGTTAGAAAGACAATTAGAGAAGATTTTAATAAAGTGAAAAAAGAATTGTTGTTAAGCAATATTGATTATGCTGATTTACGTAAAGTATTGATTCCATTTGCAAATGCATTCTCTTATTTTTTTAGTAAAAAAGATTTGCCTAATTATATGTATTTTTCTAAAATTTATAAGCAAATAATTTTGATGTTAAGCAAACAAGAAAAAGCCATTTTTTTATGTGGCGACTTAATGTATGATTATTCGATGAATAATGAGATAAAAGATTTATTTGAAAAATATGAAATTAATTGTAAAGATTTTGAAGAATCAGATTTTTGTAATGTGATTATTGTTGGAATTACAATTAATTCTGCAAATAAAATTAGTGAAATGCTAAAAGAAAAATTTAAAGCTTATAGAGGTTATTGCAATATAACAAATCCAAGTAAAATGAAAGAATTCTGCTTTTCATTTGCAATTCAAAAGTCTATCAAAATTGGATACAAGTTAATTCATTCGTGTCCTGACGAGTATGATAAAAGTAATTATTCGGGTTTTTGTATAAAGGAAAATACTGAACTTTCTAAATATACGCTTGTACCAATTATAGAAGAACTATATGGAAGTTTTTTAACATTTAGACCATTTATTGATAAAATCCCAAAAAAAGAATTGTTATATTCTTTAAATGCTTTTTATGATTTAGATGATATTAAAAAACCTAAAATAATTGTTGCTAATGAAAAATTAAATTATTGCATTAAACATATTAATTCATCTTTTACAATAGAAGAAATTCAAAATAATATAGCTAAAATGATTGATACTAATCAAATATCTTATATGGCATTCACTAATTTAGATGTTGAGGACAGTATTGATTTTAATATTCCTTATTATAAGGATAGTAAGATTTATACAATTGCGTGTAAATGGAACTTTGGTGCCAATGAAATTTGTTTAATAACTATCACCAAGCAACACTATTAATTTTCATACCAAATAATAGATTTCATATCTTAAAAATGGTATAATTAGATGATTAAAATATTCATAAAGGATGTGAAGTAGATGACAAACTTACTTGATGATTTAGTAATTAATAAAATAACACTTGAAGAAGTTCTACAAAGACTATTGATTGTTGCTAATAGAATAGATAATAAAGAACTAGCAAAATGGTGCACATTAGAATTAAACGGATATGAAAAATATGAAGATCTTCCAGAATATAGAAAATGCAAATCTCCAAATATAGTTTATTCTGGAATAAATGGTAGACTACAAATAACTAATCAACCTTTACTTTAGGCCCTGGATATCTGAAAAGTGAAACTATATCTGAGATTGAAAATGTTGGAATATTTGAAAATATAGCAGATGTATTAAAGAAAAGTAAATCTGAACAACTTTTGTATCGTGATATGACTATGCTAGCAGGTGAAGTTTATAAAAATACATTTAATGGAATTACGGGTGTACAATGTACATCTATACGTCAAATGATGCCACAAGATTTATATTCTGATGTATATAGTGCAGTTAAAACTAGAGTAATAAATCTTCTTTGTTCGTTTGAAAAAGCTAAAATTAAGCTGAATAAGGTGGATTTAAAAATTAATAATCGTAACGAAAATACTATAAATGAAAATCAAAAATTATACAAAGCCGTAATAATTGAAGGTAAAACTTATAATCCAAATTTTAAAAAAGAAAATAAAATATTGTGGCAAGTTATTGTGCCTATTGTTACCGCTGTTGGTGCAGGGTTATTAGTATATTTAATAACTAATGTTTGGATAAAATAATTTGTAATTTTATTAGAACGAGAGGATGAATATGAAAGTGAATTTTGCAATATGTGATGATAGTGTTGTTGATTCTAATTATGTAAAAGAATTAGTAACGCAATGGGGTAATGATAAAAAATATCAAGTTAATATAGATATATTTTCTTCAGCAGAAGCGTTCATTTTTCATTATGTTGAAAATAAAGAATATGATGTTTTACTATTAGACATCGAAATGGGAAATATGGATGGTGTTACGTTAGCTAGACAAATAAGAAAATCAAATAAAAGTGTTCAAATAGTTTTTATTACTGGATATTCAGATTATATAGCTGAAGGGTATGATGTCGAAGCATTACACTATTTAATGAAACCATTAAAAAAAGGAAAATTATATGTTGTATTAGATCGTGCAGTTAATAAAATTATGCAAAATGAAAAACATTTGGTATTAAATACTTTTGATGAAATGATACGAATTCCACTACATGAGATAATTTATATTGATGTTGATAGAAATTATGTTACAGTACATTCAAATAAAGATTACACAGTTAAAAAAACACTTGCAGAAATTGGAAAGGAATTAGATGAAAGATTCTTTAAAATAGGTCGTTCTGTAATAGTTAATTTAAAATATATTAGTAGAGTTACTAAGACTGATGTATATTTAAATAATGGAATCATTTTACAATTACCTAGAGGAATATATGAAGCTTTAAATAGAGCTATCATTAATGAAATGTAGGAGGATTTAGTGATGGCAAATAAGAAGATAGATAAACAAATTGAAAGATATCAAAGAGAGTTAATAGATACGCATTATCAAGAAGTTGAGAATATGTATAAAAAAATGCGTGGATGGCGACATGACTATAGAAACCACATTCAAACTATGAAAGTTTTAGCAAAAAAAGGTGATTTAGAAGCTATAAAGGAATATTTAAATAAGTTAGATGAAGATCTTGCAACTGTTGATACTGTCGTAAAAACTGGTAATGCAATGGCAGATGCGATTTTAAACAGTAAGATTTCCTTAGCTAAATCTAAGGGGATAAATGTAAAAGTGGATGCTCATGTTCCAGTAAAACTAAAAATGAGTGAACTTGATTTATGTGTTATATTAGGCAATTTATTTGATAATGCAATTGAGGCAAGTTTACCATTACCAGAAAACGAAAGACTTATTAGAGTATATATGGTTATGAAAAATACACAACTATATATTTCATTTACTAATTTTACTGCTTCAAAGAAACAAATTAAGGAAGCTAATTTATTTAAAACAACTAAAGGTGACGGACACGGATTTGGTTTAGTTAGAATAGATAGTATAATTGAGAAATTAGACGGATATTTAAGTAGAAATAGCGAAGATGGTGCATTTACTACAGAAATACTAATCCCTCAAGTGTAACAATTCGTCCCCACAAAATAGCAATTCGTCCCTAATTTTTCAAGGGACGTTTTTAATTTGATATAATATAGCTGTAAAAAGGAGAGTGATATTTGTGAAAGTAAGAAATCAATCTAAAAAGAAGCCAAAATACAATATGTTTCAAAACTCATGGTTTATGATTAAACTTGCTTGGAAGCAAAAAGAAAAGAAAGTTATATTCACTGCAATTCTTTTGGTATTATTAGGTGTTGCATTGAATTTGATTAATTTATATATTGCTCCAACTATATTAAAAGCTATAGAAACAGGAGCTTCTTTTACTACATTAATTACAACAATATTAGTTTTTGTTTCTGCGTTAGCATTAACTTATGCATTTAATGCTTACGTCAGTGCTAATGTTTTATACGGACGAATTTCAGTAAGAACAGAAGTTATTGCAATGCTTAATAATAAAGCCTGTAGAACTTCATATCCAAATCTTGAAAATGAAGAGTTTTATAAATTAACTCAACAAGCATCAATTTACTGTTCTAGTAATAATGAAGCTACAGAAGCGATTTGGAATACATTAATACAATTGTTAATGAATGTTATATGTTTTGTTTTTTATACAGGGCTTTTACTTATGGTCAAGCCAATAATGTTAATAGTTATTTTAGTAACAACATTAATTGGATTTTTTATCAATAATTATTTAAGCGAATATAAATATAAGCATAAGGAAATAGAAGCAGAAGAAGACAAAAAATTAAACTATATTGATGGTGTCTCTAGATCTATAAATTACGCAAAAGATATTCGTATATTTGGACTTCGTTCTTGGTTAACTGAGTTGCATGATAAGTCAATGGATGCATTATATGCATTTAATAGTAAAGTTGCTGGAGTATATTTATGGGCTAGAATTGCTGATTTGATATTGGCTTTTTTACGAAATGCATTGGCTTATGTTTATTTAATTGGTCTAGTAGTAAATAATAAAATATCAGTTGCAGAATTTTTGCTTTATTTTTCTGCTGTAGAAGGATTTTCTACATTAGTAACTGGTGTTATGACCCAATTAAATATTCTTAAAAAGCAAAGTTTGGATATTTCTGTTATTAGAGAAGCAGTAGAATATCCAGAAGTGTTTAAATTTGCTGATGGTGAAGAGTTAAATGTTGATTTAAATAAAGATTATACTCTTGAACTTAAAAATGTATCTTTTAGATATCCAGGCAAAGAAAAAAATATTCTCACAAATATTAATTTAACAATTAAGCCAAATGAGAAAATTGCAATTGTAGGTCTTAATGGTGCTGGTAAAACAACGCTTGTTAAACTTATTTGTGGGTACTATGATCCTACTGAAGGAGAAATATTGCTTAATGGTGTAAATATTAAAACATATAATAGAGAGCATTATTACAAAATGTTTTCTGCAGTATTTCAACATTTTTCATTACTTGCTGGAAGTATTGCTACTAATGTGGCACAAACTGAAAATAATATAAACTACGAATTGGTATATCAATGCATCGAAAAAGCAGGATTGAAAGAAAAAATTGAATCACTTCCCGATAAATATGAAAGTAAGCTTAATAGAGAGGTTTATGAGGATGCAACAAATTTATCTGGTGGAGAAACACAAAGATTGATGCTTGCAAGAGCTCTATATAAAAATGCCCCAATTATTGTATTAGATGAACCAACCAGTGCATTAGATCCTATTGCTGAAGCAGACATTTATAATAAATATAATGAACTTGCTAAAAATAAATCATCACTATTTATTTCACATAGATTAGCTTCTACTAGATTTTGCGATAGAATCCTATTTATTGCAGATGAGAAAATAGCAGAAGAAGGAACACATGAAGAATTGTTAGCATTAGGCGGAAAATACGCTGATTTATTTGAAGTACAAAGTAAATACTATCGAGAAGGAGGACTTGAAGATGAAGAATAAGAAAGTCGAAAAGAAAAACAACTCGATTGCTATAAATGCACGAACTTTGAAATTACTATATAAGAAATATCCACAAATGATTATTTCAACAATCCTAAATTCAATTTGGACAGCATTAACACCTTATGTAGGAATTTATTTATCAGCTTTAATTATTGAAGAACTTGCAGGTGCTAGAAATGTTGATAGATTAAAAATTTTAGTTTTAATTACAGTTGTTTCATTAGCTGTTATTGCATTGATTTCTTCATTAATAAAAAAATGGAATGAAACCCAAACATCTAATTTGTATTTTAAATTTGAAAATTTTTATACCGAAAAATTATTTAAAATGGATTTTGTAAGTCTGGATGATATTAAAACACATGAATTATTGTCAACTGTTAGACAAAATCAAAATGGTGGAGGTTGGGGACTATATAGAGCCTTTGAAAACTATAAAGCTCTATTTTCTTCAGTATTCACTCTTTTAGGAGGATTAGCATTAACAATCACATTATTTTCTACTAAAGTACCTGAAACTTCAAATGATTTTATATTTTTAAATCATCCATTGTTTATTATTGGTGTTATCATTTTGATGATACTAGTTACTTTATTAGCTCCTTACTTTTCGTATAAAGGTGATAGTTATTATGCAAAGAATGCTAATTTACATAATTTAGGAAATAGAATGTTTAGTTTCTTTGGTTGGTTAGGACACAATAAAGAATTAGCTACCGATGTTAGAATGTATAGACAAGATCTAATTTGTGATAAATATAATAGAAATAAAAATGATACTTTTGCTTCAAATGGTTTGTTTGCAAAATTATCCGTTGGTCCAATTGGATTATATTCTGCATTATCAGCAGTTATATCAGCAATTTTTATTGGATTAGTTTATCTATTTGTGTGCTTAAAATCATGGGCTGGTGCTTTTGGAGTTGGAATGATAATGCAATATATTTCTTCTATCACTAAAGTATCATCTGGCTTAAATCAATTTGTAGGTACTATAGGAGAAATGAAAACTAACAGTAGTTTTTTAAGTTTATTTTTTGAGTTTTTAGATATTCCTAATACTATGTATCAAGGGTCATTAACTGTTGAAAAAAGACTTGATAGAGACTATGAAATTGAATTTAAAAATGTTTCTTTCAAATATCAAACTAGTAATGATTATGTTTTAAAAGACATTAATATTAATTTTAAAGTTGGTAGTAAACTAGCAATTGTAGGTATGAATGGTAGTGGTAAAACTACATTTATAAAACTGTTATGTAGATTATATGATCCTACTGAAGGAGAAATACTTTTGAATGGTATCGACATTAAGAAATATAATTACTTAGATTATTTAATGATATTCTCAATAGTTTTCCAAGATTTCAAATTACTAGCACTAAAACTAGGTGAAAATGTTGCATCAGGCACTAAATATGATTCTAATGAAGTAATAGATTGTTTAGTCAGAGCAGGTTATGATGAAGGATTTAGGAAAATGAATAATGATTTAGATACATATTTGTATAAAAACATTAATGAAAAAGGTGTTAATATTTCTGGTGGTGAGGCACAAAAAATTGCTATTGCAAGAGCATTATATAAAGATTCTCCATTTATAATTTTAGATGAACCAACTGCTTCATTAGATCCTATCGCAGAAGCTGAAATCTATTCTAAATTCAATGAAATTGTGGGAGATAAAACTGCAATTTATATTAGTCATAGATTATCTTCTTGCGTATTCTGTGATGAGGTAGTAGTGTTTGATGGTGGGCATATTGTTCAACATGATACACATAAAAATCTTTTAAAAGATGAAAAAGGTAAGTACTTTGAGTTATGGAACGCTCAAGCACAATATTATAAATAATTTTGTTCTGGGACCGAAAGGTTCCTTTTTTTTCGCTTTTTTAAATAATGGGTGGTAATTTGCTACTTCAAATGTCCGTAACTATTGAGAGGATAATTATTTTTTAACTGATTTTAAAAAAATATCACTTTCACCCTCTCAAACTGCTTCTGAAATCTCCTGTAATAGTGAAGGGATATTAATATTTTAAAAATTTTTAACATTTGGGTATACAAAAAGCTATCTAAGTTTCCAGTAACTATTGAAGGATTATTTAAAAATATTATTGCAGGACCCCATCAAATTGATGTTGAAAACTCCAGTACTATTGAGGGGATATAAAAAATTAAAGAAATTTTATCAAATAGGTACACAAACGCATATGTAACTTTCCAGTACTATTAGAGGGTCTTTAATTATTTAAATAAATTTTACCTTTTCACCCTCTCACTTTGATGTCTTAATGTCCGTAACTATTGAAGGGATATTAAAAACTTTTTATAAACACCCCCTCAAAACTACTTTGAAATCTCTTGTAATAGTAGAAGCGGATAAAATTAATTTTAATTATTTTTACTCAAAGGGCATCAAAGATAGTCAAAAATTCCCATTACTATTGAGGAAACATAAAAAAATTAAAAAAGTTTTAAGTTTCACCCCGACATTTTACCTTCCAAATGTCCGTTACTATTAGAGGGAGTAATTAAAAATTAGTTAGAAAGGAGTTGATTACATTCATTTAAATTAATTACTTTTGGTTACAATTCTTATTTTTTATAGAGCTTATATATAAGCTCTTATTACAGACACATTTATATATGGATATAAGTGTGCTTGTATTAATTAAATCTACAAAAGAAAAGGAGATGATTATTATAGAAGAAAAAAGAAAAGTAGATTTTCATAGTACACAACTATACATTAACAAGAAAGAAGATGTAGATGCATTAAATGAAGATTTTGAATCTTTAGGTTTAACTAATAAAAGTGATTATTTAAGAGGATTAATAATGCTAGGATTAGAAACTAAAAAGAATAAAGAAAGAAATGTGTCTATAAAACAAAGTGAATCATTAATTATGTTAGATGAATTATCTAAAAAAATTAATGATGTTAAAGAGTTATTAAGTGATATTAGTCTTGATGATTCAGTTTATGAATTATTTGAAGAATTAAAGAAAACATTTGATGAAACATTTATGACTGTAATAGGTACAGTAAATAAAGTTAATAAAAAGGTTGATTTAGTTATAAAGCATTACGATAAAGTATTAGGTTCAATTTATAAGTTACTTTATTCAATGTGCTTAAAAGAAAGAATAAGTAAAAAAGATTTAGATAATGGTTTATTTGATGAACTACCAGATAGATTAAAAGGTGGTGATTTAAATAAGTAGAACACCTCAAACAGTTGTAGCTAAATTACATTATTATGATTTCAAAAGTACTGATAGAGATTTTTATTCATCATCAAGTGGTAATGATTATATTGGTTATGTTTCTAAAGGAATAACAGAAGCTAGAACTTATGATTATGTTTCATATATGGATGATAATGATAAATCTTCAGGTGTATTTGATAGTAATGGTCTATTATCTAAACAAGATATAAAAGCATTAAGAAAGATGTTAAGAGAAACTAAATCTTGTATTTGGGACATGGTAATTAGCTTTGAAGAGTTATTTGGTAAAGAACACTTGTTTCACTATGAACAAGCTATTGGATTATTAAATAACATACTACCTAAATTCTTTAAGAGTGCTAATCTAAATCCTAAAAATATTATTTGGTATGCAGGACTTCATGAAAATACTGATAATAGACACATTCATATTTCATTTTTTGAAAAAGAGCCAACGTTTTATAATCATAGAAAAAAGGAATATAAATACCATCGAGGTAAGATTCCAATAACTTCAGTTAAAGAATTAAAACTAAATGCTGAAAACTATTTTAACTCACCAATGGAAGAGTTAAAGATTAAGCGTAAAAAACTTGTAGAATCTTTAAAACTAGAACTAGCAGATAAATCCTTTGATGAGTTTGAAAGTAGTCTTAAATGGCTTTTAAAAGGCTTATTTGAAGAAATTCCAAGAAGTGGAAGGACTGGTTATGATTCAGAAAATATGAAGCCATTTAAAGAAAAAATTGATAACGCTATTACTTTAATTTTAGAAAAGAGTGTTTTTAAAGATGACTATAAAGTTATGGTAGATACAATTAATGAACATGATGAAAAGTTAAAGAAGAAATGTAGAAAATATAATCTTGATGAAAATGAATATTTATATGGTCCTAAATTTAAACATGATCTATATCGAAGAATGGGTAATGTTTTAATTAAAGAAATAGTTAATCAAAGAGAAAAAGAATATAAAGAACTTCAACATATTAAAAATGAAAAATATAGAAGACGTGCTGAACTTAAGAAAACTGCCTATTTATTATCTAGAGCATGTGAAATAGCAGATAGAATATATGATGAAGCTTATGAAGTATTCTTAGAATTTCAAATAAAGATGAGAAATGCTGAAATTGAAAGACTAATTGAAGAAGGTATTTTAGATAAAGATGAACTAGAAAATGAGATGTAATTATTAGTTATTTTTAGTTAGATTGATAGAAATATCAACAGGATAAGAGATGTAGCCAATTTTTGGTTACCTCTCTAAGTTTCGCAAAGGGGATACCCATTTCGATTTATTTTAAAAAGAAAAAGGAGGAAGAATTTATAGGATTAAAAATTAAAGAAATAAATAATGAATTAGTAATAGTTAATGAAGAATTAACTGATAGAGAATTAACAAGTAATTATTATATAAATAAATATTTTAGATTATGTGACAAGATCATTTTAATTAGTCTTAATCTAGAAGAAGGAATGGTAATGAATGTAGGTAATGATACTTATGTCATTAAAGAATCATTTAATAAAAATAGAACGATGTCAGAAATAATACAAAAGTTAATAAGAATTGATATAAACAAATTGACCTAATTTGCAAGGTCTAACTTAATGCAAATGATGGACTAAATAATAGCACCTATGGTATAATATAGATGTCAAAATAGTCCATTTAGTTATAGGAGGAAAATGAAAGAAACTAAACTAAATAAGACTGCGATATATTGTCGTTTATCGCAAGATGACGGAATGGTTGGTGATTCATCTAGTATTCAAACACAGAAAATGATGCTTGAACAATTTGTAAAAGATAATAACTTTGTATTATATGATATCTATGTTGATGATGGTTATACTGGTTTAAATTATAATAGACCAGGATTCCAAAGACTCCTTGAAGATATTGAAAATGGTAAGATTGATATTGTTGTAACTAAAGATTTATCTAGACTTGGTAGAGATTATATTATGACTGGATATTATACTGAAATATATTTTCCAGAACATAATGTAAGATACATTAGTGTTAATGATAATATCGATACTTTATATGATAATAATGATATCGCACCATTTAAAAATATCTTAAATGATATGTATGCTAAAGACATATCAAGAAAAGTCAAAACTGCTAAAAGGCAAAGAATGTACAAAGGTTATTATATCTCTTGTCAATGTCCTTATGGTTACAAAGTAAATCCAAATAATAAAACTCAATTAATAGTTGATGAAGAAGTTAGAGAAAATGTTAAGTTAATATTTGAACTATCTTTAATGAATCTAGGAAGCAAAAGAATTTGTAATGAGCTTAATAGAAGAGGAATTCCTACTCCTGGAGCTTATAAAGCGGCTTCTGGAGAACAACGATTTATTAACTTATTAGAATCAACTAAATCATCAAGAAGAAATTATGATGTAAGGTTATGGAATACTGATACAGTAAATAAAATCTTAAAAGATAGAGTTTATGTTGGTGATATGGTTAATCATAAATATGAAGTTAAAAACTATAAGACAAAGAAAAGAACAAAAGTTCCAGAACATGAAAGAATAATTGTTAAAGATACACACGAACCTATCATATCTAGAGATGATTTTGAAAAAGTTCAATTAATGATTAGTAATAGGAAATACGAAAACAATTATACAAGTCCTAATTTATTTAAAAGTATAGTTAAATGTAAGAAATGTGGAAGAACATTAACATTTTGTTACAACAAAAGAAATAAATCAGGAATAAGAGTTTATAAGTATGCTTGTATGGGAAGATACTTAGGTGATAAAGATATTCACGAAAGTGTTTCTATTATGTATAAAGATTTAGAAGAAATTGTTACAACAAGATTAAGATCATTAATGGAATCAATAAAAAATAAAGGCGACGCCTTTATTGAAGATATTATTTCTAGTATTGATATAGATAGTGAAAGTAAACAATTAGATGTTCAAAAAACTAAAATTGAATCAAGACTAAATGTTATAACTAAATCAATGAAAAAGTTATATGAAGATAATGTATGTGGAAGAATTACAGATGATAACTATCAAATCTTACTTACTGATTTTCAAAAAGAACAAAAAGAATTAATTAGTAAGTTAGAAGACTTAACGACAAAATCTAACAAGTACAAAACTCAATTTGACAGAATTAAAGAGTTTAGACAAGTTGCAGATAAATATCTAAACTTTACAGAACTTACAAATGAGTTAGTACATTCACTTATCGATCATATTGAAATTGATGTCAATACGATTGATAATAAGAAAATAAAAGAAATTAATATTATCTATCGATTTATTTGTTAGGTAATATTCAAGGATAATCAAGATTATGATGTCGAGAGTGGATTATATTATTTAAAGAGTAGATACTACTCAGCAAGTCTGCATAGGTTTATAAGTCTAGACCAAACAGAATATATGGAAATAGAAAGCATAACAGGCCTAAATCTATATGTTTATTGTGGAAATGATCCAGTTAATATGGCTGATCCTGAGGGGCATTTCTTTGTTTCTGCTTTAATAATTGGAGCATTAGTCGGTGGAATTATTGGAACAGGTGTTAGTGTTATATCACAAGGTGTAACAAATGGTTGGGATAATATAAACGGTTGGCAAGTGCTTCTTGATGGAACTATCGGTGCAAT
>UMAI01010757.1_pt1 | contig 13224 bp, 10 predicted proteins | sample 1963701 | NCBI WGS metagenome assembly UMAI01 (sample SAMEA4835915, study PRJEB28245) | human gut metagenome | biome: gut microbiome; material: fecal sample | place: Denmark | collected 2008
CGCCTGTCCTCAAGCACCTTCAGCAGCTTATTCATCTGCACGGGGTGCAGTTCGCCTATTTCATCCAAAAACAGCACGCCGCAATGCGCCTTCGTAACCGCCCCGGGCTTGGGCTGGGGTATGCCTTGCGCGCCGAGCGGCCCCGCGCCCTGATAGATAGGGTCGTGCACGGAACCGATGAGCGGATCGGCAATGCTCCTTTCGTCAAAGCGGATGCAGGTCGCGTCAAGCTCAATGAACTTTGAATCCGCATTGAACGGCGAATCCGCGCGCCGCTTCGCCTCCTCCAAAACAAGCCTTGCCGCGCAGGTTTTGCCTATGCCCGGCGGGCCGTATATAAGCACATGCTGCGGGTTTGGGCCGCACATTGCCGCGCGCAGTGCGCGTATGCCCTCCTGCTGGCCTACTATGTCCTCCATGCGTGTGGGCCGCGCCTTTTCGCTCAGCGGCATATTCAGCGACTTTGCCCGCATTGCCCTAAGCTGCCTGAGCTCCGCGTTTTCCTCACGCGCGCGTTCTGTGGGACGGCGCTTTATCGTTCCTTCCGCCTTTGCACGCCGAGAGGATACAAACCACCATACCAGGCCGAACATAGCCGCCTGCACCGCTATCCATATTGCTATTTCCATCTGTTGTTTTGCCCGCCTTTCGCCACGAATATAAAAAACAATCTGACGATAGTATGGCAAAAAGGCGCATACATGATATGCGCCAAAGAATGGAAAATAAATTCGGTTACGCTAACGCTTTTTCAAAGAATGAAGCAAAGCTGTCCGCTATAAGCTGATAGCCCTTCTTGTCAGGATGCACGCCGTCTATGCACATGTATTCGCCAAGCGCATTGCCGGAAGGGAAGGCGCTGCGCACGTCCACCAGCGGAACAATGCGCTCCTGCGCTATTTCTGCCACGGCATCTGAATAGGACTTGTGCGTTTCGTATATCTTTTCAACGTAGCCGAGCCATTTCAATATGTTTTCGCGGCTGTTGCCGTTGCGCGAAACAAAGTCCAGATACCTGTTCGGCTCTATTGGAGGCAGAGTCATCATAATAGGCTGCACGCCTTGCGCGCGCAGTTCCTCTGTCATGGCGGCTATGTTCTGCTTAAAATCGGCCATGCTGGTCAGCGGCAGGTGCTTCTTATCCGGCTCCATGCTTATTTCGCTCCATTTGAAGTCGCTGTCGTTCCCGCCGAATTCGACGAGCGCCAGCTCGCAATCTAATCCTTCGTCAATATCGCGCAGCAGTATGCTGTGCCCACGCTTCACGGTTATGCCGAAACGGGCGCGGTTTTCAGCCTCTATGCCAAAACGGTCATATAGCTTTATCAGGTATTCGTTCATTATGGCATGGTAGCGGTATCCAGCATCCAGTATGGTGCCTTTCATTATGGAATCGCCGTATATCTTGGCGCGAAGTATCTGCTTCATATCGTACGCTCTCCTTTCACATGATGTACAGCATTTCTACATATTCTGTTAATTGAAACGTCTACATCTGATTTTGTAAATTAGGTTACCAGAATTATATTACCTGAATAGAAAAAAGTCAATGAGCAAAACTGTAAACATAATGAAAAAAGGCGCATTTTGGCACAAACTATGTTTGCAAAAGACATTGGGTTGTGATAAGCTATACTGACGGCGGTATGTCCGCCTGTTTGGCAACGATTATTTATTGTTCGGAGGATATTATGGCAAGTTTTGAAAAGCTTGAGGGCAATCAGGTGAAGCTCACTATGAGCATTCCCGCTGCGGATTTTGAAAAGGCGATAGACAGCGCGTATCTTAAGCTGCGCAAGACCATCGCGATACCCGGCTTCCGCAAGGGACATGCGCCCAAGGGCGTTATCGAAAAGACCTACGGTTGGTATGTATTTGTGGACGATGCGTTTGATATAGCGTATCCTGCGGTTTACGAAGCCGCCGTTAAAGAGCACGATGTTAAGCCCGTAGACAGGCCGGAAATAACCATTCTCAGCGCCGAAAAGGGCAAGGATGTGGAGTTTGAGGCTGTTGTTACCGTTATGCCCGAGGTCACTTTGGGCCAGTATAAGGGTATAGAAGTGGCAAAGCAAGAGTATAATGTTACGGATGAAATGGTGGACGCCGAGATCGAGCGCGAGCGCGAGAAGGTCGCCCGCATGATAGACGTTGAGCGCCCCGTTGAAAACGGCGACGAAGTTGAGCTTGATTACAGCGGCACAGTGGACGGCGTTAAGTTCGACGGCGGCACGGCAGAGCATCAGCAGCTGACCATCGGCAGCGGCATGTTCATACCCGGCTTTGAAGAGCAGATGGTAGGCATGAATGTTGGCGAGGAGAAGGATCTTAACGTTAAGTTCCCCGATGAATACCACAGCAACGAGCTCAAGGGCAAGGACGCCGTGTTCCACGTTAAGGTACACGCCATCCGCACCAAGGAGCTGCCCGAAATAGACGACGAGCTGGCCAAGGATGTGTCCGATTTCGACACCATGGAGCAGTTCCGCGCCCATAAGAAGGAAGAGCTGGAAGAAAAGGCCAAGCAGGAAGCCAAGATAAACAAGGAGAACGAGGTGGTGGCCAAGGCCGTTGAGAACGCGACCGTTGACATTCCCGAAGTGATGATAGAGCGCCAGATGGACCGTATGCTCAACGATATCCGCTATCGTCTCAGCATGCAGGGCATATCGCTTGAAGATTACTGCAAATTCACCGGAACCACTATGGACGCCATGAAGGCCGAGATGAAGGGCGACGCGGAACGCCGCGTTAAGACCCAGCTGGTGCTGGATGCCATAGTAAAGGCGGAGGATATAAAGGCCGATCCCGAAGCCGTTGAAAAGAAGCTGGACGAATACTGCGCTCAGTTTGGCGACAGGGCGGCGGAATTCAAAGAAAAGCTGAGCGAGGACGACAAGGCATACTTCGAAGATCAGGCCGTGCTTGACAAGACGCTTGAAATGCTTTGCGACAGCGCAGTGGAGAAATAAGCGCACAAACGCGCTGACAATAACATAAAGGAGGCGCAAAAAATGGGCCTTATACCTATGGTAATAGAGCAGACCAATAAGGGTGAACGTTCATACGACATTTACTCAAGGCTGCTTAAGGACAGGATAATATTCCTTGGCGGGGAAGTGACGGACGACGAGGCTAACCTTATCGTTGCGCAGATGCTTTTCCTTGAGGCGGATGACCCGGATAAGGACATAAGCCTGTATATAAATAGCCCCGGCGGAAGCATAACCGCCGGCATGGCGATATATGACACCATGCAGTATATCCGCTGCGATGTATCGACGATATGCATTGGCATGGCGGCAAGCATGGGCGCATTCCTGCTGGCAGCGGGTGCGAAGGGCAAGCGCCGCGCGCTGCCCAACGGCGAAATACTTATTCATCAGCCCCTTGGCGGTGCACGCGGACAGGCGACGGAAGTTGCCATACACGCGGAGCAGCTGATAAAGACCAGGGAAAAGATGAATAAGATACTGGCTGAACGCACGGGCCAAACCGTTGAACAGATAGCGCTGGATACCGAACGCGATCATTATATGACCGCCGAGGAAGCACTAAACTATGGGCTGATCGACGAGATAATCCCTCCAAGGAGGTAAATTGATGCCAAAAAGTGACGACAATGGAACGATCAAATGCTCCTTCTGCGGCAAATCTCAGGACGAGGTCAGCCGTATAATAGCCGGGCCGGGCGTATACATATGCTCTGACTGCATAGAACTGTGCAAGGATATTATAGACGACGATTATCCCGAAGAACCAGAGGAACTGAAGGATCTGCCAAAGCCCAAGGACATAGTTGACGTATTGGATCAATACGTGGTCGGTCAGGCGGATGCAAAGCGCGCACTTGCCGTGGCCGTATATAATCACTATAAGCGCATAAATGCGGACGATTCCAAGGACGATGTTGAACTGCAAAAGAGCAATATTGTCATGCTTGGGCCTACGGGCAGCGGCAAAACACTGCTTGCGGAAACGCTGGCGCGTGTGCTGCAGGTGCCGTTTGCCGTGGCCGACGCTACAAGCCTTACCGAGGCCGGCTACGTTGGCGAGGATGTGGAGAATATATTGCTCAAGCTTATTCAGGCGGCGGACTTTGACGTTTCCCGCGCTGAAAAGGGCATAGTGTATATCGATGAGATAGACAAAATTGCCCGTAAGAGCGAGAATCCATCCATCACGCGGGACGTAAGCGGGGAAGGCGTTCAGCAGGCGCTGCTGAAAATAATCGAAGGCACCGTTGCAAGCGTGCCGCCGCAGGGCGGGCGCAAGCATCCGCATCAGGAGTTTATACAGATAAATACGTCTAAAATACTGTTTATCTGCGGCGGTGCGTTCGCGGGGATAGAGGATATCATTTCCCGACGCACGGCGAAGAAGCTGCTTGGCTTCGGCGCGGAGGTATCCAGCCAAACGGAGAAGAACGTGGGCGAGATACTGAAAAAGATACTGCCCGAGGATTTGCTCAAATATGGCCTGATACCGGAATTCATAGGCCGCGTGCCAATAATCGTTACGCTGGAGCAGCTTGACGAAAACGCGCTTATGGACATATTGACAAAGCCCAAGAACGCATTGGCGCGGCAGTATAAGCGGCTGTTTGAAATGGACGGGGTCAAGCTTGACTTTGACGAGGATGCGCTGAGGGAAGTTGCGCATTTGGCAATAGAGCGCAAGACAGGCGCACGCGGACTGCGCGCGATACTGGAAAACGCCATGATGGACATAATGTACGACGTACCCTCGATGCCGGATGTAAAAAGCTGCGAAATAACCAAGGGCGTTATAGACGGCACATCCGCGCCGGTATACGGCAGGGGCAAAGCATTATTGCCGGAAGAAAATGCGGTAAGCTGAACGCATAAGGAACAAAAGCAACAGGCGGAAGCATAAAGCTTCCGCTTTTTGTATGCCCGTAAATTCCGCAAGTAAGTTCGAATAAGCTTTAATAAAATCTGGATTATTATACATATTTCTGCTATGCTTTAATAAAGGAGTGGATTACGGGCTGAAGGAGGATAAATATATGCCGAAAATGATTGCTGTAATAATAGAAACGGTTGTTTTAGTATGTGCGCTGTGGCTTCTGTCCTTCATGGCCATATTCATGCATGAGCTTGGACATGCGCTGGGCTATATGCTTTCGACGCTGAACAAGCATTGGCATATACGGGTAGGCTCGGGGAAAAGACTGCTTAAAACAAAAAGGCTGACTGTTAAATTGTTTGTGTTTGACGGCGAATTCATCGTCGCCGGGAATACCGTGGATTCAAAAGCAAAGCTTATATCCACGCTTTCGGGCGGCCCGATTTTATCCTTCATATCGGTTGCGGTGCTGTTGCTTTTGCGATTCGGCGGCATGGCGTTCGATTCGGATATTATCCTATCAAGCGCGATAGAATATTTTATAAACTACGCGCTTATAAGCAATATCTTTATATTTCTTACATCCGTTCTGCCGTTTCGCTATTTCTTGGGAGAGATAAAGGGCGAGGAGAGCGACGGATTAAAGCTGATCAACGCAATAAAAAGCAAGCGGACTTAAGACTGGACAATAAAACAAGCGGCCTCCTGCTTATCGGGAAGCCGCTTTAGCTTGATGTTGGACTTTATCAGACCTTGAAGTTTACGCTGGTATCGCCCTGCTCATCCTTGCCGAACTCGTAGTCCTTGCCGGGAAGTATGGCGTTAAGCAGTATGCCTACTATGCTGGCAACAGCCAGACCGGACAGGCTTACGCTGCCGATGGTCACGCAGCCGGCATCGGAGTTGGAGATGCCGAGCGCAAGCACCATGATTATGGCCGCGATTATAACGTTGCGGGACTTAGTGAAGTCAACCTTGTTTTCAACCACGTTGCGCACACCTACCGCGGAGATCATACCGTAGAGCACCATGGATACGCCGCCGATGGTAGCCGCAGGCATTATGCGGATGAGAGCCGCAAACTTTGGGCAGAAGCTGAACACTATGGCAAGCACTGCCGCTATGCGGATTACGAAGGGGTCATAAACCTTGCTGAGTGCAAGCACGCCGGTGTTTTCGCCGTAAGTGGTGTTGGCAGGGGCGCCGAACAGGGCGGCGAGGGAGGTGGCCAGGCCATCGCCCAGCAGGGTGCGGTGCAGGCCGGGGTCGGTTATGAAGTTGCGTTCGCAGGTGGAGGATATGGCGCAAATGTCGCCGATATGCTCAACCATGGTGGCGAGGGAAAGGGGCGCTATGGTGAAGATAGAGGTCACGAGCAGGCCGGTATCAAGGTCCGGCTTGGAGAGCAGACCTATTACGGTATTCTGCATCTGGAAGGGCAGGCCTATCCAGGCGGCCTCCTTAACGGGGGTGAAGTCAACTTCGCCGCAGATGGCAGCTACAATGTAGGACACAAGGAAGCCGAGCAGTATGGGGATTATCTTTATCATGCCCTTGCCCCAAATGTTGCAGATTATTACGACCGCGATGGCAAGCAGCGCTATGAGCCAGTTGGTATTGCAGTTATTGATGGCGGAAGATGAAAGGGTGAGGCCGATGCAGATTATGATGGGGCCTACCACGATGGGCGGGAAGAAGCGCATAACTTTCTTCATGCCGAAAATCTTGAAGCAGGCGGCAAGGATGACGTACATCAGGCCGGCTATCAGCACGCCGAAGCAGGCATAGGGCAGAAGCTCGGTATTGGGCACGTTGAATACGCCGGGGTTTGCCGGATCCTCAAGCATGGGCGCTATTGCCGCATAGCCGCCGATAAAGGCGAAGGAAGAACCCAGGAATGCGGGGACCTTGCGCTTGGTCAAAAGATGGAACAGCAGCGTGCCGAGACCGGCGAACAGCAGCGTGGCCGATACGCTCAATCCAGTAAGGGCGGGCACGAGCACCGTTGCGCCAAACATGGCGAACATATGCTGGAAGCCGAGTACGATTGTCTTGGGCCAACCAAGCTGGCCTCTGGCGTCGTAAATGCCTTCGTTTTTCTGGTTCATTGCGAAAGTTACCTCCTGCGTGATGATTAAATATTATTGCGAGAGCCTTGCGGCCCATTGCACACATAAAAAAAGACGGATATTAAATCCGTCCATTAAATATTGAAAAGCGGGAAGAGGGAAAGAAGGTGGGAAGGGGCGTTCTGTTCATGAAACCAAGCATTTTTTGCACCGTCCTTTCGCTTCCGCATTTTTTCTGCCGATTACTATATCATGCTGTGGGGGTAAAATGCAAGCAGAAATTATGTTTAATCGCAAGAATTTTTTTTAGCAGGCTCCTTGGCATCCAAAATCAACCGCGGGGCGAAGCCTAAATGATCCGCGGAACAGAGCGAATACTGTATTCCGTTACGTTCGCCTTCAAACGCACCAAGACAGGCTTTGTTGTGAAGATGGGCATATATGAGATAATTTATGCCGTATTCTTCGGCAAGCTGCGTAAAACCGGAATCCTGCCGCTTTTCATTGAAGGGAGGAAAGTGCAGCATCAATATGCGCACCGTGCCTTCCGGCAGGCGGTTAAGGCTCATCCTCAGCCGAATAAGCTCGCGTTCATATATGGCCCTGTCCTTTGTTTCGCTGTACACCGAAGAACCGGGACATACCCAGCCCCGGCTTCCACATACAGATATATTGTCAATGGTAAAACAGTCGTTTTGAAGTGCAAAGCAGCCATTGGGCAATGCGGCGCGAACCTTGCCGAGCGCGCTCCACCAGTAATCATGATTGCCGCGCAAAAGCAGCTTTGTGCCGGGTAATGCGCCTATGAATTCAAGGTCGCATATCGCGTCATCTAGCCGCATTGCCCAGCTTATGTCTCCCGGTATCAGCACCAGATCGTTTTCACCAACGGCATCGCGCCAGGCGGAGATCACGCGCTGCGGATGATTGGCCCATGTTGAGCCGAACACATCCATTGGCTTATTTGAACTTCCACTTAAATGTAGATCTCCTATGGCGAATACCTTCATTGGGTGATATCACTTTCTCCTGCCGCGCTTGGGCTTCTGCTCCGGCTCTGGTTCGGGCTCGGGCTCTGTTTCTTCTTCCTCTTCCTCGTCATCCAAATCGTCGTCGTCGGAGGAGAGTTCCTTATCTATTTCGCTCAGCTCGCTTTCGGTGATTTCACCGTCGCTGGGCATGGGCACCTCTATTTCGTCCAGCCCAACGCTGCCAAGTACGAGTTCCTCAGGATCCGTTATCGGCTCCGCAACGTTGCCGGATTGCATCTCCTGCCTACGGGCTTCCCTAAGGCATATCGCGCAAAGGTCGCTGCCCTTAACGGCGGGATTCTCGCCGCACTCGCTGCACATTACTATGCTGTCCTCCGGCTCGCTGTCCCCGCCCTTCATTTCGCGGCGGCACACATTGCAGTATTTTTCATCGTCTTTTATATAATTCAGTTCGCAGCGCGGGCATTTTCTCAAAGCCATATTGCCACATCCTCCACAGTTTGTTTTTTACTTCCACTATTATGCGTACGGCATATAGTTATGTCAAGTAGCATATGCAAAAAGTCTGCAATATTTGTGCATTACTTTGCATTTGACAAACTGTCGTTCACTATTGCGCCAATTCTGGCCACCAATTCTTCGCGTCCATCGCCTGTTTCCGCGCTGTAACAGAGCGCCCACGGCGGTGCGCCGAGCAGTTTGGCGTTCGCATTTGCCGCCTGCTGCCGCTTTGAACGGGAAAGCTTATCCGCCTTGGTGGCAATGAGCGTATACGGAATGCCGTAATATATTATCCATTCAAGCATCTGCTTATCGGCGGCGGTAGGCTCGTGGCGAATATCTATAAGCATGAATATATGGCTTACGCTTCCGCCGGAAAGGTAACTTTCCATCAGCTTGCCCCAGCTTTCCTGCTCCGCCTTTGAGACCTTGGCGTAGCCGTAGCCGGGAAGGTCAACAAGATAAAAGCTGTCGTTTATCCTGAAATAGTTTATCAGCCGCGTTTTGCCGGGGTTTGCGGATATTCGCGCCAGCTTTGAATTGCGGCAAAGCGAATTGATAAGGCTGGATTTGCCCACGTTTGAGCGGCCGACCATAGCTATCTGCGGGCCATCCTGTATAAACTTTCCGCCAAGGCCGAAGCTGGTTTCAAATACGGCCTTTTTTATATCGAACTTTCCCATAATGCTCCCTATTGCGCGGCAGCCGCGCCGCTGTGCGCATGCTGCGGTATGAATGCATCCGCTGTCTTTTGCGGAGTGTGCTCAAGCGCAAGAGGAATAACGTCAAATGCGCTTGCAACGCCTATTATTTCCATGTTGGCCTTCACTTCGTCCGGCACGTCGCTTAAATCCTTTTCGTTGGCCCTGGGAATAAGCACGCGCTTTATGCCCGCGCGGTACGCCGCAAGCAGCTTTTCCCTGAGCCCGCCTATTTCAAGCACGCGCCCGCGCAGCGTTATTTCGCCGGTCATGGCTGTGTCTGCCCGTGCGGGGATGCCGCTCAGCGCGCTGAGCATAGCCGTCATTATGGTTATGCCGGCGCTTGGGCCGTCCTTTGGCACGGCGCCTTCGGGAACGTGCAGATGTATGTCCTTTTTGTCCAGCGGCAGCGTTATGCCGAATTCTTCCGCATGGGCCTTTATGAATGTCAGCGCAGCCTTTGCGCTTTCCTGCATAACATCGCCAAGCTTGCCGGTCAATATCACCTGGCCGGAACCCGGCACTATCTGAACCTCTATTTGCAGCGTTTCCCCGCCGAAGCTTGTCCATGCAAGGCCGTTCGCAAGGCCTATTTCATTTATGGCATCTATTGCGCCGTGGGTATACTTTGGCGCGCCAAGATAGGCCGCAAGCTTTTGCTTGCCTACGCGCACGCGGGTTTTGCCGCTGCCTATATCCATTGCGGCCTTGCGGCAAACGGCGGCTGTTTCGCGCTCCAGCTCCCTTACGCCCGCTTCATGGGTATAACCGCGTATCAGTTCAACTATCGCTTCATCCGCTATGGTAAGCTGGCTTTTCTTCAGCCCGTGCTTTTCAAGCTGCTTGGGGATAAGGTGACGCTTGGCTATTTCCATCTTTTCGGTTTCAAGGTAGCCGCTCAGCTCTATCACTTCCATTCTGTCCAGAAGCGGGCGGGGGATGGCGTCCTTATCGTTTGCCGTGGTTATGAACATGACCTTGGACAAATCGTATTCCTGCTCCAGAAAATGATCGCGGAAGGCGAAATTCTGTGCGCTGTCCAATACCTCCAGCATGGCTGCAGCGGGGTCGCCGCGCATGTCTGCGGTAAGCTTGTCTATTTCGTCAAAAAGCAGCAGCGGATTTATGCTGCCCGCTTGGCGCATGGCGGCGATAACACGGCCCGGCATTGCGCCTATGTATGTGCGCCTATGGCCGCGTATCTCGGCCTCGTCATGTATGCCGCCGAGGCTCATCCGCACAAAGTTGCGCCCAAGCGCCCTTGCAATGCTGGATGCAATGCTTGTTTTGCCAACGCCCGGCGGGCCTACAAAGCAGATTATCTGCCCGTTCACTTTGCCCGTAAGGCGCGCAACGGCAATGTGCTCCAATATGCGCTGCTTCACCTTTTCCATGCCGTAATGGTCGTTATCAAGTATTGCGCGGGCGTGCTCAATGTCCAAATCATCCTTTGTTTCTTCGCTCCACGGCAAATCGAGCATGCATTCTATATAGTTGCGCATGGGCGGCTGCTCGTGAGATGCGGCGGGCAGGTCGCCAAAGCGCGCTATCTCGCGCTCCAGCTTTTCGCGCACGGTCTGCGGCATTTGCTTTTCCTTAAGCCTGCGCATGTATTCTTCTGCTTCGTTCTGCTCGGTTTCGCCAAGCTCCTTGCGTATGGCCTTTATCTGCTCGTGCAGATAATATTCGCGCTGGTTTTGGTCCATGCTGCGCTTCACTTCTGCGGCGATGCGCTTATCAAGCTTTGTTATTTCAACTTCGCCCATTACGCCCGCAAGCACGATTTTCAGCCTTTCTTCAACGCTTATTGCGTCCAGCGCGGCCTGGCGCATGTTTGACTTAACAAACACGGCGTTGGCTACCGCATCGGCATACTGGCCCGCTGAGGGCAGCTGGCGTATATTTTCGGCGGTTTCTGCATTTATGCGGGTGGTCACGCTGAGGTAATCGTTAAAGGAAGAATCTATCCTGCGGCGCAGCGCTTCGGCTACCAGTGGGTTGCAGGGCTCGTCCTCGATTGTTTCCACGGTAACTGTGGTATAGCTGCCGTACTGCGCATCCTTTATACGCGCACGGCAAAGCCCCAGCACAAGCGCGCGGAGCATGCCGCCCGGCATATTGACGGTTTGTCGTATGCGGCATATCACGCCCATACTGAATACGTCTTCGGCCTTAACGGTGGTTTTTGCGCTGTCCTTCTGCGTGGTAAGGAATACGAAGGAGTCCTTTTCTTCGGCCGCGCGGACGGCACGGCGGCTTTCCTCCCGCGCTATGTCAAAATGCAAAAGCTCACCCGGCAGCATTACCAGCCCTCTCAGCGGTACGCCGGGCAGCTTCATTTCCCTATCAAGTGTAAAGCTTTCCAAATTCGTGTGTTCCTCTTTCTCGGCGGAGTACGCATCCGCCTGTATACATGATTATACATATAAATGCGGCAGGATACAACAAAAACAATGCGCCGGGCGATATGTCATCGTCCGGCGCATTTATGCATAGCTTTTCAGCTTACTGCTTATTTGTTGGCAAGGTATTCGTCTATGGCCTTGGCAGCGGTTTTGCCCGCGCCCATGGCGGATATGACGGTAGCCGCACCGGTAACGGCATCGCCGCCTGCATACACGGCATCACGGCTGGTCTTACCGGTGGCTTCCTCAACAATTATGCCGCCCTTGCGGTTGACCTCAAGGCCCTTGGTGGTGGACTTGATGAGGGGGTTGGGGGAGGTGCCCAGCGCCATTATGACGCAGTCTACATCTATATCATATTCACTGCCATCAACGGGTATGGGACGGCGGCGGCCGGAAGCATCGGGTTCGCCAAGTTCCATCTTCTGGCAGTTCATGGCGCATACGCTGAACTTGTCATCGCCCTTTATGGAAAGGGGAGTGGTCAGCAGGCAGAATTCAATGCCTTCTTCCTTTGCATGCTCAACTTCTTCACGCCTGGCGGGCAGCTCGCTCTCGCTGCGGCGATATACTATCTTGACCTCGGCGCCGAGCCTTCTTGCGCAGCGCGCGGCATCCATGGCAACGTTGCCGCCGCCAACTACCGCAACGTGCTTGCCGTGCATGATGGGAGTGTCGCTGTCTTCACGATAAGCCTTCATCAGGTTTATGCGGGTAAGGAACTCGTTGGCGGAATATACGCCCTTCAGGTTTTCGCCGGGGATGTTCATAAACATGGGCAGACCTGCGCCGGAGCCGATGAACACAGCCTCGTAGCCCATGTCGAACAGCTCGTCTATGGTCAGGGTCTTGCCTATTACCATGTTAGTCTCTACGTCCACGCCAAGTGCGCTCAGGTTGTCTATTTCCTTCTGAACTATGGCCTTGGGAAGACGGAATTCCGGTATGCCGTATACCAGCACGCCGCCAGCGGTATGCAGCGCTTCAAATACGCTGACCTTGTAGCCTTTGCGCGCCAGATCGCCCGCGCAGGTGAGGCCGGAAGGGCCGCTGCCGACTATGGCAACCTTGTGACCGTTGGAGGCGGGAATATCGCTGGGGGTGGTGGAATGGGCGTTATGCCAATCGGCAACAAAGCGCTCCAGACGGCCTATGCCGACGGGTTCGCCCTTTATGCCGCGCACGCACTTGGATTCGCACTGGGTTTCCTGCGGGCAAACACGGCCGCAAACCGCGGGCAGGCTGGAATCGCGGGAAATCACCTGGTATGCGCCTTCAAAGTCCATTTCGCGTATCTTTGCGATGAATTCGGGAATGTGTATGTTTACCGGGCAGCCGTTTACGCAGGGCATATTCTTGCAGTTAAGGCAGCGGGCGGCCTCGTCAAGGGCTATCTCCTCGGTGTAGCCAAGGGCAACTTCTTTGAAATTATGGTTGCGAACGTCCGGCTCCTGGGAGGGCATGGGGTTCTTCTTGGGGTTCATGTTAGGCATTTTATTTTACCTCCTGCTTAAAGAGATTGCATACATGCTCATGCGCCGCGCGCTCGAACTCCTTATAGGTGGTTCCGCGGGACATGGCCTCGTCGAAGTCAACTTCATAGCCGTTGAAGTCGGGGCCGTCAACGCAGGCAAACTTGGTTATGCTTTCGCCGTCGCGGTGCAGCGTCAGGCGGCAGCCGCCGCAC
>UMAI01004881.1_pt1 | contig 12948 bp, 8 predicted proteins | sample 1963701 | NCBI WGS metagenome assembly UMAI01 (sample SAMEA4835915, study PRJEB28245) | human gut metagenome | biome: gut microbiome; material: fecal sample | place: Denmark | collected 2008
TGTGCGCACCGCTGTAGTCGGCAAAGGCGGCTGCGTCATACACCTTGCTGACGGTGATGTTCTGTACGGTGGACGAGGGGAACAGGTCGAGCGGCACCAGCTTGTTGTCCGGGTTGGGCGAGGCGATGGGCAGTCCGTTCAGCGTGGTGGTGCTGTAGCGGTCGCCCAGTCCGCGGACGATAAGTTGTCCGGCGCTGGCGATGGAGATGCCCGTTATTTTCTTTACTCCTTCTTCCACATTGCCGATGCCTTTGAGGGACATCTCTTTGGAACCGAGGTTCTCGATGGCGAGGGTCGCTTTTTGCCGTTCCATCTGCAAGGCGCGTTCGCCCTCAAGGTTCTTCTTGGCGGTGACCTGCACTTCGCCCAGGGTTTGCGTGTCCGGCTCCATGTCGAAGTTCAGCACGGTTTCGCCCTTTATCTCTACGGCATTTATCGTCATGTCTTTGTAGCCGATGTAACGGACGGTGAGGGTATAGGTTCCGTTTTTCAGCTCCAGTGTATAGTTACCATCCAAATCGGCGACGGCGCCTTGTGCCGTTCCGCTCACTTGCACGGTGGCTCCCGTCAGCGGTTCTTTGGTTTGTCGGTCGGTGATTGTCCCTTTGATGGTTCCCGCCGTGGCAGCCATGACGGAAAGTGTGAGGAATAAAATAAGGAAGAAAATCTTTCCCAAGTCTAATTTCATGCTCATCTCTTTTCTTTGTACGTTTTTTAATCCGCTGCAAAGATGAGGCAATGACATTACACCGGTGATACATGGAACATACGTTTCATTTTCAAATCTATTACGATTTGGTTACCGCACATTCTTCCGGATTGTTTGTTATCCTTATATATAGGCTGCTTGGGACGAAAAAGGTCTCTAATGGTTGCTTATTAGAGTTTTATGGCTATTTTTGTATCTCAAACCAATATTGATAAATATATGGCTGTTCATCGTGACGATAGTGAACGTTTCCGGCGCCTTTCCATTCTTGGCCGGATAGGTTGGTGGGAGGCTGATTTTTCTTCAAGGCAGTATCTCTGCTCCGAATATGTCTGTAAGTTGTTAGGCTTGGAAGGGGAATACCTGAGCTTTGAGGATTTCGGTAAAATGATACGCGAAGACTATCGGACGCGTATCAGCCGGGAGTTCCTTGCCATTCAGAATATGGAGGTCTATGAACAGACGTTTCCTATCTATTCTACTGAAGGAGTGGTCTGGGTCTACTCGCGCGTGGGGTATAAGGAGCGTTTGCCGGATGGTACGTTGAAGGCTTTCGGAGTGTTGCAGCGCGTAGAGATGCCGAAGGAGGAAGCTGCGAAGCAGGCTTTGCAAAGAGTGAACAATTTGCTTTATCGGCAGACCTCAATATCCCATTCCTTATTCCGTTTCCTGAAAGACGAGGATATCAGTGCGGGCATTTACGACATACTGAAAGATATTCTCGATTTCTTTCGCGGCGGGCGTGTCTATATATTCCAATACGATGAGAAGTGCCGGTACCAGAACTGCACATACGAGGTGGTGGCTCCGGGAGTGGCTCCTGAGAAAGAAATGCTTCAGGGAGTCTATGTCGACAGCCTGCCGTGGTGGACGTCACAGATTATGGCACAAAAGCCCGTTCTGCTGGAAACGCTGGGGCAACTGCCGGAGCACGCTTACGCCGAATATGAAATTCTGGCGAGACAGAATATAAAGTCCTTGATGGTAACTCCGCTGGTTGCCAATGACCAGGTGTGGGGATATATGGGCATTGATTTGGTGGACCGTACCCGAATGTGGACTAACGAGGATTACCAATGGTTTAGTTCGTTGGCAAATGTCATCAGCATTTGCATAGAGTTGCGCAAAACGAAGGATGAGGCTGTGCGTGAACGTACTTTCCTCAGCAATTTGTTCCGCTATATGCCTTTGGGGTATGTGCGGATGTCCATTGTCTGTGATGAAAAGGACAATCCCTACGGGTATTATGTGACAGATGCGAATTCTATCTTTGCCGATTTTCTGGGAAAACCCGCGTCGGCGTTTATCGGCAAGACTGCCTCGTCTTTTTCAAGGGAGGCGGCCCCCAGGCTAGAATATCTGCTTGATATAGTGAACACCGGGACACATAAGGAAATGGACATGTGTTTTGAGCTCACCAACAAGCACTGCCACGTGGTGATATACTCTCCGGAAAAGAATGAAGTGGTGGCGTTATTCCTCGATACGACAGACTCGGTACAGACTCATCTGGCTTTGGACCATAGCGAAAAACTGTTCAAGAATATCTTTGCCAATATACCGGCCGGGGTGGAAATCTATGACAAAGACGGATTCCTGGTAGACATCAACAATAAGGATATGGAGATATTCGGGGTCCGTGACAAACAGGATGTCATTGGAGTGAACTTATTCGAGAACCCGAATGTGTCCGCCCAATTGGCAGAACGTATACAGACCGAGGATATGGTCGACTTCCGCCTGAATTATGCTTTCGACCGGACTGAAGGGTATTACTCCACTTCCAAACAGCCGAAGGATGTGATACATCTTTATACGAAAGTGAGCAAGGTGTATGACAGTAAAGGTAACTTTACCGGCTATGCCATGATTAACATCGACAATACGGAACGGATTGATGCCATGAGCCGTATCTGTGATTTCGAGAATTTCTTCCTGCTTATATCGGATTATGCGAAGGTAGGTTATGCCAAGCTGAACCTGCTCGACCGGAAAGGCTATGCCATCAAGCAATGGTATAAGAATATGGGAGAGGACGAGAATACCCAATTGGCAGATGTCGTGGGAATATACAGCAAGATGTACCCCAGTGACCGCAGGAGGATGCTTGATTTCTTCAGTAAGGCCCGTGTGGGCGAAGCCAAACATTTCCAGGGAGAGATGCGCATTGAGCGTCCGGGCGAAAAGGGAAAATGGAACTGGGTACGTACCAATGTGGTTGTCAATCTGTTCGAACCGGAGAACGGACAAATAGAGCTGATAGGCGTCAACTATGACATTACGGAATTGAAGGAGACGGAGGCTATGCTGATTGAAGCCAAGGAGAAGGCAGAAACCGCCGACCGTCTGAAGAGTGCCTTCCTTGCCAATATGAGTCATGAGATACGTACGCCCCTGAATGCGATTGTCGGTTTCTCCAGTCTGATGGGAGAGACCGGGGACATGGAGGAAAAAAGGCAGTATATGGCGATTATCGAAGAAAACAATGACCTGCTGTTGCAGCTGATTTCCGACATACTGGATTTGTCCAAGATAGAGGCCGGGACATTTGACTTTGTGGAAAAAGAGCTGGACGTGAACGTACTATGTGAGGACATTGTGCGCTTCATGAAGATGAAGGCTAAACCGGGTGTGGAAGTTCTCTTCGACCATCATCTGCCGGAATGCCGGATTGTCAGTGACCGTAACCGTTTGAATCAGGTCATAGCCAACTTTGTCAACAATGCCATCAAGTTCACCACTGCGGGAAGTATACGTGTAGGATATGATAAGGTGGATGAAACTCATTTGCGTTTTTATGTGGCCGATACGGGCCTTGGCATTGAGCCGGAAATGCAGGCTCAGATATTCGACCGTTTTATAAAGCTGAATACGTTTGTGCATGGCACCGGCCTGGGGCTTTCTATCAGCAAGAGCATTATAGAGCAGTTGGGTGGCACAATCGGTGTGGACAGTGAACCGGGGAAAGGCTCATGCTTTTGGTTTGTGCTGCCGATTGTATAGTATGGAAATGTGCTAAAATACACACTCACCACAAATTATGCAGATTAACACAACTCAAAGCTCTTGATTATCAGAACTTCTAAAGATAATTTGTGCCAATCTGCGTAATTTGTGGTAAGTGATGATACCCTCCGGTTATAATCCGAATGAGAACTTATCGATGGATTGATATACCACACTTGCAATACTCAGTACCACAATACCCAGCGTGCAAATGGCCAGGCTGGCACGTGTATAGTTGTCACTGCGGAATGCTGCAATCGGCTCGTCGCTCTTGTTGATGTACATTGCCTTTACAATCTTCAGATAGTAATAAAGCGAGATGATTGTATTGATAAGGGCAATGAATACCAGCAGATGGAAGCCGCCTTCGAAAGCTGCCGCGAAGATGAAGAACTTCGAGAAGAAGCCCGCAAACGGCGGGATGCCTGCCAGAGAGAACAGTGCCAGTGTCATCAGGAACGCCAACTTCGGATTAGTGGTATACAGCCCGTTATAGTCTTCAAGTGTGAACTTGCCTGCCCGCAGTGCCACAATCGTGATAACGGTAAATACGGCAAGATTGGCAAACATATATATCAGCACGTAGTATACCAGCGACGTCATACCTTGTGCGCTTCCGCTGATGACACCCAGCATGATGTAACCTGCTTGCGAGATACTGGAGAAAGCCATCAACCGCTTCAGGTTCTGCTGGCGTAGGGCGAAGAGGTTGGCAATTGTGATGGAGGCGATGATAACCCAGTACAGCACTTCCTGCCATTGTTCCACCATTGGAGCGAATACCTTGATGAGAATAGCCATCAGCACGAAAGCGGCAGAGCCTTTAGAGATGACACTCAGATAGGCTGTCACCGTGCTTGGAGCACCTTCGTAAACGTCTGCTGTCCAAAGATGGAAAGGCACCAGTGATATTTTGAATCCCATGCCGGAGAAGAAGAATACGAATGCCATAATCTGCAACGGGTCGCCGGTGAGGCGTGCCGGTATGTCGGCAAAGTAGAGAGTGCCTACCGTACCGTAAATCAAAGATAATCCGTATAGCAGCAATCCGCTGGAGAACAGTGCCGTGAGAATATATTTGGCACCTGCCTCGGCAGAGTGGTGGCGGTATTTGTCGAAGGCAACCAGGGCTGCCATCGGGATGCTTGCCGTCTCCAGTCCGATGAAGAACATCAGGAAGTGTCCGGCAGAAATCATGAAGTACATACCCAGCAGGGTGGAAAGTGTCAGAATGTAGAACTCACCTTGTTTGATGGCAGTGTCTGGACGGCGCATCCATTCGTGCGCCATCAGGAATACAATCAGTGTACCTATACTGAGGATGGATTTCACGATGCTCTGTATCGGCTGATTGTGATACATGCCGCCGAAAGCATCTGCCACAGGACCGGGAACGATGGTGATAAGTGTGTGTATGGTCAGCAGAGCAACGGGCAGCATTGTGTTCAGCACCGGTTTGCCGTCATTCTTGTGTGCATCCGGACTCATGAAGAGGTCGGCGACAAAAAGGATGACGATGACCAATATCAGCGAAAGCTCTTCTTTGAGCAGGAGGAATTGGGAATAATCCATATCTATTTACGATTTTACGATTTACGATTTACGATTGAAATTACTCTTGGGATTTACGATTTTATGATTTACGATTGAGGTTACTCTTGGGATTTACAAGTCATTTATCAATCGTAAATCGTCAAATCGTAAATAAATCAGTTATTGGCAGCACGCTGTCTCCAATCATGCCGCTAATCCACCATGGTGCCATACCAAGGGCGGCAACGCATGCTATGAGGATAATGACCGCTGTGCGTTCATCCCAGGTAGCGTCGCTCAAAGTGAGGTGATGCTTGTTAGTGCAGGTGCCATAGAGAATCTTTCCTACCAGTCGCAGGATATAGACTGCCGTAATCACGATGGAGCTGCATGCAATGACCGTCCACACGCGGTGGAACGTATCGGGATGCTGGAACGAACCGGTGAAGATGGTCATTTCGGCAATGAAACCGCTGAGTCCGGGTAATCCCAGATTGGCAAGACCGGCGATTACATAGCAGACAGCCAGAAAAGGCATAATCTTCATCAGACCGGAGAGTTCGCGGACGTCACGCGTATGGGTACGTCCGTATATCATACCGATAAGGGCGAAGAACAAGGCTGTCATCAGTCCGTGAGAGAGCATCTGCAGAACAGCACCCGTGCAAGCTGTCTGGTTCATCATCAGGATGGCGAACAACACCAGGCCGCAATGGCTGACGGAAGAGTAGGCATTGATATACTTCAAGTCGGTTTGTACACAAGCGGAGAATGCACCGTATACCACGGAGATTCCGGTAAGAACCAGGAATATCCATCCCAGTTCTTGTGCAGCTTCGGGCATCAGGTACATGGCTATGCGGAAACATCCGTAACCTCCCAGTTTCATCAATACACCGGCATGGAGCATGGATACGGCAGTCGGTGCGGAGGCGTGACCGTCGGGGCTCCATGTGTGGAACGGGAACAGAGCGCCCAGCACACCGAAACCGAGGAAGGTGAGCGGGAACCAGATACGTTGCTGTTCGATGGGAATATTGTGCATCTGTGCTATTTCCAATAGGTTCATAGAGGTGGCTCCGGCACCGTAGTAGATACCCAGGATACCGATAAGCAGGAAGGCGGAGCCGCCCATCAGCATCAGTGTCAGCTTCATGGCAGAGTACTCCTTGCGTCCCGACCCCCATACACCGATAAGCAGGTACATGGGAATGAGGGCAACTTCGTAGAACATGAACATGGTGAACAGGTCTATCGAGATGAAGAACCCGAACACACCGATGGAGAGGAAGGTGAACCAAAGGAAATATTCTTTAGTCAGCGGTTGCAGCCTCCAGGAGGCGAATGTTCCGGTAAAGACAATGATGGCCGAAAGCAGCAGCATGGCTACCGAAATACCGTCTACTCCTACCGAATAGTGGATGTTGAGTGCAGGATACCAGACCATGTCGGCACGGAACAGCATTTCATCCGTGGCACCAGCGTGGCGTGCATTGAGGTACATCACGGTCAATGCTGCAGAAAGAACCAGCAGAGCCGATGCACCGGTCACCATCACCGCGCGTATTTGTGCGATGTTGCGGCTGAGCCAAAGACCCAGCAACATCAGCAAGGGGATGAGTACGAATAATGATAAAAAGTTCATCTTTATATTTACGATTTAACGATTTACGATTTACGATTTACGATTGAAAGATCTCGGGTTATAGCAATAGCAACAGTATCAATGCCAGCGTGCCCAGCAGGAATACAAATGTATATTGCTGGATGCGTCCGCTCTGCAGACCGCGTATCTCGTCACTGGTAGCCTCGGCACTCCAGGCAAGGAAGTTGAAGAAGCCGTCGACCACGTGGCGGTCCCACCAGGCGATGGGGCGGCAGATGCAGCCGAAGATGATGCGGTGGGTGATGAACTGGTAAACTTCATCCAGGTAGAAGCGGTGGTAAGCTGCTGTCCATAGGCCTTTGAAACGGCGTGCCAGTGCGTTGGCAACGGGCTGCCGGCTACCTGCATAGATGTAGGTGGCAATGGCTATGGCAACCACTGCTACGACGATACTTGTACCTGCCACGCTCCAATCCAGATGGATGCTATATGCTTCACCGTTGGAACTGATGAAGTGTCCGAAAGGAATGAAACCGGCAACTATCGTAACCACAGCAAGGAGCATCAGGGGCAGGGTCATCGCCAGAGGACTCTCGTGGGGGTGAGGCATGTGGCTGTCGCCCCCATCGCTTGCCGACTTTTGTCCCGGCTCAGAGCCGGCCCAAAAGATACCATAATAAAGACGGAACATATAGAATGCTGTCATACCTGCAATCACTGTCATAATCCATCCCATGATGGGGCTGAACTGGAAGCATGCCGTCAGGATTTCATCTTTGGAGAAGAATCCGGAGAACGGAGGAATACCTGCAATGGCAAGGCAAGCGATGAGGAACGTGATATGCGTAATGGGCATATACTTCCGCAGTCCACCCATGGCAGACATCTCGTTACTGTGTACGGCATGGATGATGCTACCCGCTCCGAGGAACAGCAATGCCTTGAACATGGCATGTGTGAACAAGTGGAACATGCCTGCCATGTAGCCCAGTCCCCCTTCGTGCGGGTCGGCTGATGTACATACACCCAGCGCCACCATCATGAAACCGATTTGGGAGATGGTGGAGAATGCCAGTACACGTTTGATATCACTCTGCACACATGCCACACTGGCGGCATAGAATGCCGTGAAAGCTCCTACGTATGCCACGATGTGCAGCACGCTGGGAGCATACTCTATGAACAACGGGAACATGCGTGCCACCAGATAGACCCCTGCAACCACCATCGTGGCGGCATGAATCAGTGCACTGACTGGCGTAGGACCTTCCATGGCATCGGGCAGCCAGATGTGCAACGGGAACATGGCACTCTTTCCGGCGCCACCGATGAACATCAGTCCCAAGGCAAGCGGAATCATGGCCGCACCGCCCTTTGCCAACGCCATCTCATTGGGGCTGAAGGTGTATGTGCCGGCATAATATCCATAGACAAGGATACCTATAAGGAAACCTAGGTCAGCAAAACGGGTAACGATAAATGCTTTCTTCGAAGCAGCAATAGCTGCGGGTTTCGTATAGTAGAAACCAATCAGCAGATAGGAGGACACGCCCACCAACTCCCAGAAAAGATACATCTGGAAGATATTCGTAGCCACTACCAGTCCGAGCATGGACATGGTGAAGAGCGACAAGAAGGCGTAGTAGCGCTGGAAACCGCGTTCGCCCTTCATGTAACCGAAAGAGTATATGTGTACTAGCAGCGAAACGGTGCTGATGACTACGAGCATCATGACCGAAATCGGGTCAAGCAGAATGCCCATGTCGATACTGAGGCTTTCTGTGAAAGGCAGCCATTTGAAGTTATAGGGCATTAGCGCCTCGTACGTACCATCGGCAAGGCGGGGAGCGCTGAAGTACATTCCTGCGGTGAGATAGGAAAGCACTGCGACCACACTCAGTGCCGCAGTTCCGATAAGGCCGGCAGTGCGGTGTGACATCCATTTACCTCCAAGTCCCAGAGCGAGGAAAGAGAGGAAAGGGAGTAGAAGGATTAATATTGTATATTCCATATATACTATGTTTATCAATTATTACTATTCAAGAAACATCGCTTGGCGATTCTTGCTCTTACCACTTCATCTCATCCAGTTTGTTCACCTGGATGCTGCGGATGTTGCGGTAGATGTTAATCATGATGGCAATGGCTCCAGCCGTTTCGGCCGCCGAGATGGCGATGGAGAATAAAGAGAAGAAATATCCTTCCAGTCCTCCGGGGAATAGGAAACGGTTGAATACAGCAAAGTTGATGTCCGTGGCATTCAGTATCAGCTCGATGCTGATAAGTATCGCCAGCGTGTTGCGGCGGGTGAAGAACCCGTAGATGCCTGCGAAGAACATGATAGCCGAAACTATCAGATAATATTCCATGTGTATCATAATTCTTATCTTTTACGTGCTATTAATAATCCACCTACGATACATGCCAATAACAAGATGCTGACAGCTTCGAAGGGAAGCAGATAACCATACTTGTCACCGCTCAGCATGTGGTGACCGATGGTCTTGATGTTGACTTCCAAAGGCTCCACGTCGGTGGTGGCAATGAACTTATGCTTCAAAGTGATGAATACTACGATGATGGCACCGCCCACGGTGGCACCCAGTCCGGCAAGGAACCTGCTACGCTTTAACTTCTCGATGACATCGCCTTCGCCACTGGTAAGCAGTATGGAGAAGACGTAGAGCACTACGATACCGCCGGCATAGACCATAATCTGCACGGAACCGAGGAAGGTGTAACCCAGCAGAAAGTAGATGCCTGCCGTACCGAAAAGCACGAACAGCAGGTAGGTGGCCGAGCGCACCATGCGGTGGGTCGTTACCGTCAAGATGGAAAATACGGTGATAAAGGCCGCAAGGAAGTAGAATACTACTGTTTCAAGAGTTATTTCCATGTTGTTTAATTACAAGTTACTATTAACGAATTACTTTGTTGTCTCTTCTTTGGGAGCAGCGGGTTTCTTTTTTTCTTCTACATGGCTGCCCGGACGGTTCAGCGTCATGACCAGTTTCGTGCGGTCAAACACTGCATGCTCAAAATCCTGGTCGAACGTGATGGCATCGTGAGGGCAGGCATTCACACAGAGTTGGCAGAACATGCACGAACCGAGGTCGTATTCGTACTTAACCAATATCTTCTTTTTCTTGCCGTCTTCCGTTTCAACCATCTCGCCGGTCACCTTGATAGTGTCGTTGGGACAAGCCATCTGGCACAAACCGCAAGCTACACACCGATGTTCATTTTTATCATTATGGGGCATGGTCAGCGTGCCACGGAAACGGTCGGAGAGTTTCAATGTCGAGCGGTTTTCCGGATATTGTTCGGTAGTCTTTCGTCGGCAGAATACGGTCATGGTTGTCTTCATACCTGTCAGCAGAGAAGTGACGCCGTGTATGAGTCCGCCGATATAAGAGTTCTTTTCTTTCATTACTTTTGCCTTTATTAAAATTATCCGCAAGGAAATCTTGCTCCGGCGCTACGCCGGTTAGAAATGCAATTTAAATACTACAATTAATACCATCAAAATCAAGTTCACCATAGAGATGGGTACCAGGTACTTCCACTCCAGATTCAGAATCTGGTCAATACGCAGGCGGGGGAAGGTCCACTTTATCCACATCAGCAGGAAGACTACGAAGAAGGCCTTTCCGAAGAACCATACAAATCCCGGAATGTAATCCATCACTGCGTTGAAGCCGTCCAGGCCTACGATGTGTAGCGGCATCCAGCCTCCCAGGAAGATGGTGGCTGCCACGGAGGCTACGATAAACAGATTCAAATATTCTGCCAGATAGAAGAATCCGAAGCCCATACCGCTGTATTCCGTATGGTATCCGGCAGTCAACTCGCTTTCGGCTTCGGGCAAGTCGAAGGGACCGCGGTTGGTTTCCGCATTTCCGGCAATGAGGTAGATGATGAAGGCTATCAATGCAGGGATATGTCCCTTGAAGATGAACCAGCCGTCAGCTTGTCCTTCTACTATTTCGGAGAACTGCATGGTTCCCATCAACACTACCATTGTCAGTATGCTCAATCCGCAGGACAACTCGTAGCTGATAATCTGCGCACCGCTTCGCATGGCTCCAATCAGCGAGAATTTATTGTTGGAACTCCAGCCTGCCAGCAGGATACCCACTACGCCGATACTCGATGCAGCCAGCAGGAAGAACACTCCTACATTGAAGTCCAATACCTCCAATCCCTTGTTGATGGGCAGGCAGGCAAATGTCAGGAAAGAAGCGATGATTACCATGAACGGTGCCAGATTGTAGAGGAACCGGTCAGAGAATTTCAAATCAATGATTTCCTTTGTCAACATCTTGATGACGTCGCAGGGCACTTGGAGCAATCCCCATTTCCCCACGCGCATCGGACCGAGGCGGCATTGGAAGAAGGCGCATATTTTACGCTCCATGTAAATCAGGATGATGGCAAGCACGGCATACATCAAGATGATGCATACGCCAATCACCACGCATTCGAGGAATATTGCCAGACCTTCCGGCATCAGGGAAGTCAGCATCTGGTGTATCCAGTTGGTTACTATACTAAAGTCAAACACGTTGTTCATTTACTATTTACAATTTACTATTTACAATTTACGAGGCGCTTTTTGATTTACAATTCACAATGTACAATTTACAATTTGGCTGCGCTGTAATTCCGCATGGTAAATTGTAAATTGTCAAATCGTAAATCCTTTTATCTGTCAATATCTGGTACTACATAATCCAATGTTCCGCCAATGGCAATAAGGTCGGCGATTTTAGCTCCGCGGCAAATCGTATTTACGGTCGATACCAATGGCAAGCCCGTACTGCGGAAATGCAGGCGGTAAGGCATCTTGTCGCCATGGCTTTCGAGGAAGACGCCGAACTCACCGCGGCTACCTTCTACGGCTGCATAATAAGTGCCTTCCGGTACGCGGATAATAGGTTTCATCTTTTCCTGGTAGGCTCCTTCCGGGATGTTGTCTATCAGTTGCTCGATAATCTTCAAGCTCTCCAGAATTTCATCCATACGGATAAGGTAGCGTGCCCATGAATCGCCTTCGGTGCGGATGATTTCTTTAAAGTCCACCTTGTCATATACGGCATATGGCATACGCTTACGCACGTCGCAGGCCCATCCGCTGGCGCGTCCGGTGCCTCCGGTAGCTCCAAAGGCGATGGCATCTTCCCGTGAGAGTATACCCACACCTTTCAGACGTTGCTGGGCAATGATGTTCCCGGTGAATACGTCGTGATATTCGTGTAGGATACCGCGGAGGTAGGGGATAAACTCCTTCACTTTCTTTACGAAGCCGGGAGCAATGTCTGCCTGCACGCCACCGATGGTGTTGTAGTTCATGATGAGGCGTCCGCCGCAAGTTTCCTCAAAGATGTCGAGTATCTTTTCGCGGTCGCGGAAACCGTAGAAGAAGGCCGTTAATGCACCCAGGTCCATAGCAAGACAAGAATAGAACAGCAGGTGAGAGTCTATTCGCTGCAACTCGTCCATGATGGTACGTATGTACTGCACGCGTTCGCTTACTTCCACGCCCATTGCCTTTTCGATACACATGCACAAGGCATGGCGGTTCTGGTGTGCGCCCAGGTAGTCCAGACGGTCGGTCAGAGCCAAGGTCTGCGGATAGGTCAGGCTTTCGCACATCTTCTCGATACCCCGGTGGATGTAGCCGCAGTTGGCATCAATCTTGTCGATGATTTCACCCTCCAATGATACACGGAAGCGCATTACGCCGTGGGTGGCCGGATGTTGGGGACCGATGTTCACCACATATTCCTCATCACCGAAAAGTTGCATCTCCTTATTCTTGATGCTACCGTCGGGATTCAGCTCCAATTCCATGGTGGTGTCCACCGTTTCTTCGTTGTCCATACGCAACGGATTATCTTTTTCCGGCTCATTGTCTTTACGCATGGGATAGCCTACCCAGTCATTGCGCAGATAGAGTCGGCGCATATCCGGATGACCGATGAAAACGATGCCGTAAAAGTCGTAGACTTCGCGCTCGTTGAAATCCGCAGCTTTCCAGATATCGCTGACGGAAGGAAGTTCGGGATGTTCCCGGTTTAGAGTGGCGGTGCGT
>UMAI01012852.1_pt1 | contig 12898 bp, 10 predicted proteins | sample 1963701 | NCBI WGS metagenome assembly UMAI01 (sample SAMEA4835915, study PRJEB28245) | human gut metagenome | biome: gut microbiome; material: fecal sample | place: Denmark | collected 2008
TATCATTTTTTCTTCAAGAACTTTTTCTAATTCTTCATTCTTGTCTTTTTTGATAATCTTCTCTAGCATCAAATCCTCTCCTTTCTCTTTAGTTATTTAATTTTCTTCTTCATGTGTACTCATATTTAATTCCTGTAAACGCTCCAATGTCATTAAAACTTGACGTGGTTTACTGCCCTGATATCCAGAAATTATTCCTCTTTCTTCCATTTGGTCTATAATTCTACCAGCTCTTGCATATCCCACTTTAAATCTTCTTTGAATAAATGATGTTGATGCTTGTCCTGTTTCAACAACCACATCTATTGCATCTCTTAATAATGGATCAGTATCATCCTCTCCTGCTGCAGCCTCATCAGCAAGTTCTTTGTCTGTTTTATTACTATTTTCTATTGAATCTAATATATCCTCATTATATGTTGCCACTCCATTTGATTTAACAAATGAAACTATTTTTTCTACTTCTTCATCAGATACAAATGCACCTTGTACTCTAACAGGTTTTGGAGCACCTGAAGGATAAAATAGCATATCACCTTTTCCTAATAATTTTTCTGCTCCTACTTGGTCTAATATTGTTCTTGAATCTACTTGTGATGATACAGCAAATGCTATTCTTGATGGTATATTTGCTTTAATTATGCCTGTAATTACATCTACTGATGGACGTTGAGTTGCAATTATTAAATGCATTCCAGCAGCTCTAGCTTTTTGAGCTAATCTACAAATAGAATCTTCTACTTCTTTTGCAGCTACCATCATTAAATCTGCTAACTCATCTATTATTATAACAATTTGTGGTAATGTTCCTGTTCCTTCTTCTTTTTCTGCTAATGCATTATATCCTTTTAAGTCTCTAACTCCTTTTTGCGCAAATACATTATATCTGTTATCCATCTCTTGTACAGCCCATGCTAAAGCACCTGCAGCTTTTTTAGGATCTGTTACAACTGGTATTAATAAATGTGGAATTCCATTATATACAGAAAGTTCTACGACTTTAGGGTCTACCATTACAAATTTTACTTCACTTGGTTTTGCTTTATAAATTATACTCGTAATTATTGTGTTTATACATACACTCTTTCCTGAACCTGTTGCTCCTGCAATTAACGCATGTGGCATTTTTGCAATATCAGCAATTTCCATGTTTCCAGCAACATCTTTTCCTAATGCTACACTTAATTTTGATTTACTATCTTGAAACGCATCACTTTCTACTACATCTCTAAAATGTACTGTTTCTTTCTCTGTATTTGGTACTTCTATACCAACAGCTTGTTTTCCTGGTATTGGTGCTTCAATTCTTATTGTTTCTGCTGCCAAATTTAATGCAATATCATCAGCTAAATTTGCTATTTTACTTACACGCACTCCTTCTGCTGGTTTTAACTCATATCTAGTAATTGCTGGTCCTACTGAAACATTTTCAACTTTTGCTTGTACTCCAAAACTATATAATGTTTTTTGAAGTCTTGTTGCAACATCTGTTAAAGCTTTTGCCCCACCTTTTATTGCTTTTTTAGTTCCTTTACTCAATAATTCTACTGGTGGATATTCATAATGTTCATCTTCTACTGCAACAGCATGTTCTAGTTGTAAAACTTCTTTTACTTTTTCTTCTTTCTTTTCTTCTTCTTTTTTAAATAAATTTCCTTCTATATAATCTGGTTCCATTTTTTGTTTATTTTCAATTTCTAATGGAACAATACCATTTTTAGCATGTTTGAATTTTTTTCTTCCAGATGCATCTTCTTCAATAGTTCTTCCATTCAAATTAATTTTAATTTGTTCTGGAACAACTTCATTATTTTTATCATCCTCAACTTCTAAATATGCTTTACGATTTTCTTTTATTGTTTTTGCTCTTTTTCCCTCTTTTCTTATCTCAGCTCTTGTCAATTCTTCTTTGTCATCTAGCTCTTCTCTAGCAACAATTCTAGATTCTCTTTTTTCTTTGCTCTTTTCTACTCCAGCTTCAATCCAATTACTTATTATTTTTGAAATATCTATTCCAAATGTTATTGAAAACATTATTAATGCTAAACCTATGCTTAATATTATAGTTCCTACTTTTCCCAAAAGTTTAAAAAGTGGTACAGCTGCAATCGTTCCTAATGCTCCTCCTCCAATATTATTTGCTCCAAGAGCATATGCATCTTTAACTATATCTGATATGTTTTGTTCAATATTTATTTGCCCATTACAAATTTGATATACGCTAAGAATAACTGCTATAAATATAAGTAATAAACTATACTGAAAAATTCTTGATGATATATATCCATCATCATTTTTGCAGGCCATTTTTATTGCAACTGCAAAAGATCCTATTGGTAATACATATTTTATAATTCCAAACATTCCTCCGAAAAAATCACTTAGCATAATCCCTATATAACCAGATTCAGTATATATCAAAACTGTCAATAAAATACTAAATATTATTGTAATAACTACTCCAAAATCTGTTGAAACCTTTTTAGATCTTCTTCCTTTAGACTTTCTCTTTGTCATTCCATTACTTCCTTTCGTTTAAAAGGGACACTCCTTTTTTTGAAAGGGGTGCCCCCAATTTTTATTGAAGTTCCTTTTTACTATTTTGTATTGTTTTTATAGTATCTTCAAGTGAAATTTCCATTAAATTAACAGCTTCTCCTAGATTTTTCTCTAGCTTAGCTAATGTGTCTGTTAAAACTTTTTCAGTTGAATCTAACAAGTTATTTGCATATTCCTTAGTTCCTTGTGAAATTTCTCTTGACATTTCATTTGCAGTTTCAATTATTTCAGCCTTTTGTTCATAAGCTTTTCTTGTTATTTCATGTTCATCAATCATTGAAATAATTCTATTCTCAGCTTCTTTTACTATTCCATCAGCTTCTTTTTGAGCTTCCACTAATATTCTTTGTCTTTCTTCTTTTACCCATTTTGCTTGTTTTAACTCATCAGGTAATTTAATTCTAATTTCTTTAATTAATTCAAGCATTTCTTCCTTATCTACTATCCCCTTATTTGTAAAAGGTAGATTTTTGCTATTTTCTAATATGTCTTCTAATGTTTCTAATAATGTAAAAATTTCCATTGTTTACCCCTTTCTAGGTTTTAAATTCTAAACTTCAAGAAATATTATTGTTGCTCTTCCGTATTTTCTTTTGTCAACAATCTTAATTTTTATATTTTCTATTTCTTTTAGTATTCTTATTTCGTCATCAGTTTCAATGATGATTGTATTTTCTTTTTGTGTCATACCATATTCAACAATTTTTTTCAATGCCTCCGAAATATAACTTGTTTCATATGGTGGATCTATATAAATTATATCAAATTTCTGATTTTTTACTTTTTCTAAACATGTATTGAAATCTGCATTTACTGTTTGAACTTTTTTATCCATATGTGTTTTTTCTATATTTCTTTTTATAACTGCCATGGCATCTTTAGAATTATCACATAAAACTACTTTTTGTGCGCCTCTACTTAAAAATTCCAACCCTATTGCACCACTTCCTGCAAACAAATCTAAAACAATTGCATCTTCTATTTTATTTTGTATAATATTAAAAACAGATTCTTTTACTCTATCTAGTGTTGGTCTTGTATTAGTTCCATCTAATGTAAATAATTTTGTTCCTCTTGCACTTCCACTTATTATTCTCATTGCCATTTTCAGCCTTTCATATTTATACTACTATTTTATTCTTTTTTTCTATATTGTCAAGTATTTTAATTAAATTGTAATATAGTTTTAATATTTTTGTAACATTGTAATACTCTTATAACACAGAAAAAGAGGCTTTTAAAATAAAGTCTCTTCTTTCGTTTATTCTTCATCTTGATTTATTTGCTTTATAATTTCTGATTGTGATACTAGTAATGATTCCATTTTTGCTTTATATATATCAAATTGTTGCTTTACTTCACTAAATTGCTGTTCTTTTGCTCTTGTTTGTTGTTCTATTTCATCAAGTCCTTTAGAAGCACTTTCTTTAGCATTTCTTATTATAGTATCAGCTTCTTTTTGAGCATCTGCTATAACTTGTTCTGCTTGTTGTTTTGCAACATTTTTTACTTCCTCAGCTGTTGATTGAGCCATAACTAAAGTATTTTGTAAAGTTGCTTCTATTGTTTTATAATGGTTTAATGCATTATTTAACTCATCAACTTTATTCTTTAAAGATACAACTTCCTTATAATTGCTTTCATAATCTTGCATAACTTGATCTAAAAATTCATCTACTTCTTCTACATTGTATCCACTCATCATTTGTTTACTAAATTTTTTATTTTCTATATCTAATGGTGTAATCATATTAGATAGCCTCCATTCTTTGAAAGGATTAATTTATATTATTATTTTTTAGCCAAGAAACAGATAATTTGCTTTTTATTTCTTCTCTTGCCATTTCATTTGTTATCTCATAATTCATTGGTGCTATTAAGAATATTGAATTTGATATTTTTTGAATATGTCCATCTAATGCATATACTCCACCACTAATAAAATCAACAATTCTTCTAGCAACATCTTTATTTACATATTCTAAATTTACAATAACTGATTTTTTTTCTTTTAATAAACTGCAAATTTCTTCTGATTGTTCAAATGTTGTTGGTTGAGATATTACCATTTTTACAGATTGTCCTTGTGCATTTAATGGTACAACTTTTCCTCTCTTTCCAAAGAATTTTTTGTCATCATCTTCTTCATTTTCATAGTTATTTGATTTATCTTCATATTCATATGCATCATCATCATATTCTTCTGTTTCTCCTTGGTCTACTCCTCCGAATAGTCCCCATACCTTGTCCATTATAGCTCCTGCCATTTTTTTACCCTCCTAATATTTTACACTTTCGTATACTAAATTTGGTTATAGTATCTAACTTTTTTGCGATTTTGTCAATAGTTTTTAAGATTGTAATCAAAATTTAACATTTTTGTAACATTTTTGTAACATTCTTTATTCTTTGTTTTTTTGTAATTCAACTTCATCATAATTACTAATTTTTTTGTAATTTTTTATATCATTATCACTAATTCCAAGTTCTATAAGTTCTTTATCTGTATAATAATCTATAATAGAAAATTTATCTGTTTGTTTAACTATTTTAACTAGTAATTTACTCTGAACTCCAGCTTTATTTCTAATAACATAATATAAATCATTTTCTTTAATTAAAGCTTCATTTGGAACTTTCAATCCTGATTCATTCCACCATATTACATCAACAAGAATTTTCCTATGTTTTATCAAATCTTCTGTCATTTTACTTATTTGAAAAATTATTGTTCTTTTTCCGTTATTTTCATTAATCTGAACAATCTTGGCTTTGCTTTCTTCATTTGAAATTCTTAATTTTAAAGTATCATTAACTTTAGCTTCCATAGCTTGTTCTGAATCCATTGTTACAGCAATATAACATTTAAAATTATCTATCACTTTTCCACATTCATTGTTTGTTGATATTATTTCTCCAGTTTTCAATCCTAATCCATTTAAAAGTTTCTCATTTATTTCATCAAACTTTTCTGGTGTAAGTACTTCTTCTAACCCATCAATTCTATAAGATACTACCCCACTCATTTGAGCTTTTTGGTACTCAGAACCATTTTTCAATTCATTTTCTAGTTTTTTTCTATCTTTTATAAGTTTTTTTATTTCATTATTTTCAATTACTTCTCCAATGAAATTAATTTTTTTACCTATTAAAGTATCTATATTATTTTTGACTTCTGTTATTTCTTGATAATTATTTAATGTATTTAATTTTTCTATTTTTTCTTCAATTTGATTTTCAATTGCTTTAATATCTGCAGATGGTTCATAAGTCTGTTCTTCTAATATTTTTTGTATTTGCTGATTTAATTCTTCAATCTGCTCTGTTTTTTCTTTTTCAGTATCACTATAATACCTAAATATAGCTTCATTTTTAGCAACTCTTTGTCCTTCAATTGCTATTGCATATATTCCATTTTCGTAATCTTCGCCTTTTTCTACAATCTCATCTCTAATAATATATCCGACAGTTGTATCTTCTTTTGCTAAAGTTCCTTGTCTGACAATATATGTATCTGAAGAACGGATAATAAGTAAATATATTGCCCATACAATATATAAAATTATAATAATTGCCGAAATAATCGCTATAATTTTTCTGCTTATCTTCAAGTTTATTCTCCTCTCTTAAATACATTATAATGTATCTAGAATCTTCTGTAAATCATGTGGTCCTATCCAAATAGTTTGTTTATTTTTCTTAAACCAAGTTATTTGTCTTTTTGCATATCTTCTAGTCTCTTGTTTAATCTTTTCTATCATATCTTCTTTAGATATTTTTCCGTCTAAATATTCTACTACTTCCTTATACCCTAATCCCTGCATTGCTGTTGGGAATTCTTTATACTCATTTAATATTTTTTTTACTTCTTCTATTAATCCTTCATCAATCATAAAGTCTACTCGTTTATTTATTCTATCATAAAGCACCTCTCTATCCATATTAATAGCATATACTTTATAATCGTATTTTACGCCACTTTTTCTTGATTCAATTTCTTGTTCTGTCTTATTTTTGCCTGTAGCTTTATAAATTTCTAGAACTCTCATTATTCTCTTTTTATCATTATGACTGATTTTTTTCATTGCTTCAGAATCAATTTGTGTTGCTTCTTCATACAACTTTTCTAATCCTTCTTTTTGTACTCTTTCTTCTAATTCTTCTCTATATTTCTCATCTAATTTAATATCCTGATATTCAATGCCATAAACCAAACTATCTACATATAATCCTGTTCCTCCAACAACAATTGGAGTTTTACCTTTTTTCAATATTTCTTCAATTGCCATTTCAGCATCTTTTTTATAATCAGCAACACTATATCTTAAATTTGGTTCCACAAAATCTTGCATATAATGCTTTATCCCTTGCATTTCTTCTTTAGTTGTTTTTGCAGTACCTATATCCATTTTTTTATATATTTGCATAGAATCTGCTGATACTATTTCTCCATTTATCTTTTTTGCTAATTCTATTGATAGTGCTGTTTTTCCTGATGCTGTAGGTCCACAAATTACTATTACTTTTGGCTTACTCATATTAATCCTTTCCATCTATTTTCTTGCAAATTTTCTTTCAATATCATATTTTGACATTTTTATCGCTATTGGTTTTCCATGAAGACAAGCAAATGGATTTTGCAATGACAATAATTGTTCCATTAAACCATCAATATCTTCTTTATTTACTGCAATACTAGCTTTATCTGCCACTTTAGAAGCAATCGTTAATAAAAATTTCTCCTCAACTTCTTGTTTTGCTGTTCTCGAAACAGAATTTATTTCATCAAGTGTTTCGATAAACATTTCCTTTGTTTCTAAATCTAGACACATTTCTGGCACACCTGTTAACTTAATTGTATCTTCTCCAAATTCTTCTACCATAAATCCAGCTTTTCTAAACATTTGCATATTGTCTTTAGCTATTTCCATTTCTTTATGGCTTAATGTTATGATATCAGGTAATAACATTAATTGTGAATCTTTATTAGTATCATTATAATAATTTGCTTTAATTTTTTCATATAGTATCCTTTCATGTGCTGCTTGCTGGTCTATAATATACATTTCATTTTCAATTTCAATTATTATATATGTTTTAAATACAAGTCCAATAAATTTAAAAGTTGGTCTTTGATACTCTGGTAAATTATCAAACATAGATGTATTTCCAATAGATACTATATCTTCTGCATCTTGTGGATCATTATTTACTTTTTCTTCTTCTTCTTTTATTGGTTTTGTTCCAAATAATTTTTGGTACATTTCTTCAAAGCTTTTTGAATAACCTGTATCCCCTGTTTCTTGTTCTTTTGCTTTGTTTGATGCAATTTCTTCTATTATATTGTCACTTTTATTTGGCTTTTCTAGTGCTTTAGAAACTTCTTCTTTTAAATCTATTGGTTTTTGACTAGCTTTTGCAATTTCTTCTAATAAATCAATTTTAGGTTCTTGAACCTCTTCCTTTTTCTCCTGAAAATCAATTTTTGATTCTTGAATTTCTTTATTTTCTTCTAGATTATATTTTTCTTCTGGTTCTTCTACTTTTTCAAAATTCACTTCATTTTTTTCGATTTTTGGTTCTTCCTTTATCACTTCTTCGTTGACTTGTTCTTCTTTTGAATAATTCATCTCTCTTTGAAGTTTCTCTTTCATTTCTTGCAATTTTCTTAAAACTTCTTGACTTTTTTCTAAATCTGGCGTTTCTATTTTTTCTGTTGGAACAAAACTTGCTTCTTTTCTCACTTCGATTGGAGTTTGTCTTGATTTATAGATTTGTTCTACAATTGTTTCAGAATTTGTTGAAATATTATTATTATTGTTAAACACTCTATTTTCACTCTTTTCACTCGTATTTTTATCTGGTTCTTCTATTTGTTCTTCTACTATTTCAGATTTTAGCAAACTATTCTGTATCGCATGATATACTGCTTTAAATACAAGATTCTCTTCTTCAAATCTAACTTCTAGTTTGGCTGGATGAACATTTACATCTACTTTACTTGGATTCATGTCAATATTTAAAACTAAAAAGCTAAATTTTCCCATAGGAATCATTCCTTTATAGGCTTTTTCTGCAGCTGATGATAAAGACTTATCTTTTATATATCTTTTATTCACAAAAAATATTTGATTAGCTCTATTAGAACGAGCTATTTCAGGTTTTCCAACAACTCCATATACATGTATATCATCATAAACATAATCTGTTGGAATCAATGCGTTTGCCACATCTTTTCCATAAATGCTATAGATTACAGTTTTTAAATCTCCATTTCCATTTGTTTGAATAACTGTTCTTCCTGTATTTATTAATTTTATTGATATTTCTGGGTGAACTAATGCTATTCTTGAAACAGTATCTTCTATATAACCAGCTTCAGTAAAATCTTTCTTCAAAAATTTATATCTTACTGGTGTATTATAAAACAAATTTGTTACTGTTATTGATGTTCCAACTGGTGCTCCTACCTCAGTCTTTTCTAATATTTTTCCACCTTCTACAACTACTTTATATCCATTTTCTTGTTGAGCTGTTCTTGAAATCATCTCTACTCTAGATATTGCTGCAATACTTGCTAACGCTTCACCCCTAAATCCCATTGATGTTACTTTATTTAAATCATCTGCACTTCTTATTTTGCTTGTAGCATGTCTTTCAAATGCAATTTCTAAATCATCTTCTGCTATTCCTTTTCCATTGTCTGTTATTTTTATATATGATATTCCACCATTTTTTATTTCTACTGTTATATTATTAGCACCTGCATCTATTGAATTTTCAACCATTTCTTTTATTACTGATGCCGGTCTTTCTATTACTTCACCTGCTGCAATTTTATTAATTGTTAAATCATCTAATAAAACTATGTTTCCCATTATTTTTCCTCCATATATGCTCTTTTGTTACACCTGTATTTTATCATTTATTATTTTCTTTATCAAGTATTTTTTTACAAAAACATCATTCAAAAGAGAAAATGAACCTGTAACACATTTTTCTAAAACACATATTATATATTATCAAAAGAAAAAAATTAAAAATTACTTTTATTTAATATCATATTTTGAAAGGGGGGTTTTATATGCCAGAAAATAGAGGTTGTGGTGGATTCGGTTTCGGTGATGACTGCTGCTGGATAATCATCTTAATACTTTTAATTTGCTGCTGTTGTGGTGGTAACAGAGGAGGATGCTGCTAGTCATCCTTTAGACATATAAAAGAAGTCCCCTTTTGGAGACTTCTTTTCATTTATTTTATTTTTCTTGACTTTAATCCTAAAAATACAGATATTCCAATCATTGCTATGAACATTCCAATTACTGTCATATGTGTACCAGCTTTAGGAATTGGTTCTGGTGCTATTGTATTATCTGCTGGAACTACTGGTGCTACTGGAACTTTTGTCAACTTTATTTTTGGAGTAACATCAGATGTTTCAGTGTTTGTCTTTCCATCAAAATCTTTATAATTAACATCGACTTTTTGATTTGTATCTAGAACTTGATCTATGATTTTTTCATCAAATTCATCTTTTAATTTTAAATTATATTGTATAATAGCTGTTTGACCTGCTGGTAATTTGCTAAGATTCCATGTTATACTATTTGTTTCTAAATCTATCTTTGAAGATACATTGCTAACATCTATTCCATCAACATATGTCATTTCGAAATTATCCACCATATATTGTGGAAAATAATCAACTACAATAATATTTTCCAAAGCATTTTCAGAAGGCATTAAATCTTTGTATATTTTATTTGTTATAGTTTCTTCTATTTCATTATCACTAATTTTATAAAATTTTCCTTTAGTAGGTTGTTCTTCTGTTCCAAATACTTCTTTTATTATTTGACCATATGTATAACTTTGTTCTCCTTGAATTACATATGCTTCTTCATTATCTATACCTGTTAGCATTGTAATTAATTCAACATTATCTAATGATTGTATTGTTGCCTTTGTAGCATTAATTACTTCTGTTTGCCCTTTATATGTTCCTAATTCATTATGTCCTATAGCTAAATTTGGTAATCCATCAGTTAAAACAATCATATATTTATTACTTTCATCATTTGAAAATTGTTTTTGAGCAAGTTTTAATCCTGAATCAAGATCAGTATACGCTCCTGTTCCTTTAATTCCTGAAATCTTACTTTTTAATACTTTTACATCATTTGTAAAATCACAAACTTTCTGAGCATCTGCCTCAGTTCCTGTTATTAGATATCCATTTTCATCCTTTTCTGTTCCTGATGAAAATGTTACAACTCCAATTTTTAATGATGTTGGGTTTGATTCTAATAAATTCTCAACTAATTTATTTGCTGAATTCAATACTGTTTCTTTTCTAGAAACATTTTCTTTATCAATATTTTGATTCATACTGCTTGAACTATCTATTACTAACATCATTTCCCCTGATGGTATATTTGCCTTAGCATTATTTGAAACTTTTAATTGTAATGTAACTTGGTGTTTAGATAAATCATATTCTATCATTTTCTTTTCAAATTCTGATTTTTCATTTAATTTTATTGTACACACATTGTCTTCAACAATTGACATCGTTACATCTGTTGATTTTGCTACAGCAAATACATTTGTTGCTATCATAATCATTATTAAAAATAATGTTATTGCTATTTTCTTTTTCATATTAAACACCTCATATTTATTTTAATATACTTTCTTTAGTTTTTCAACACTTTTTATCTATCTAATTTATCCAAATTATCTAATGCTTTTCCAGTTCCTAAAGCCACACAAGATACTGCATCATCCGCAATCATTACATTTATTCCTGTCTTTTCTTGCAACAACTTATCTAATCCATCAACTAAGCATCCTCCACCTGTCATATAAATTCCTCTATCACTTATATCAGCAGCTAACTCTGGAGGAGTTTTTTCTAGCACGGAATGTACTGCATCAACAATCATCATTGCAGGTTCTATTAATGCTTCTAGCATTTCACTAGAATATACAACTACTGTTTTAGGCAATCCTGAACTTAAGTCTCTACCTCTTATTTCCATATCTGCATCTTGAATCTTTGGATATACACATCCTATTGTTATTTTTAAATCTTCTGCTGTTCTTTCACCAATTATTATGTTATGCTTTTTCTTAATATATTTCACAATATATTCATCAAATTTGTCTCCAGCTACTTTTAAAGATGTACTTTCAACAGAACCGCCTAAAGATATAACAGCAATATCTGTTGTTCCTCCACCAATATCCACAACCATATTTCCACATGGTTTTGCTATATCGATTCCTGCTCCAATTGCTGCTGCAATTGGTTCTTCAATTAAAAATACTTTACGAGCACCTGCTTGTGTTGCAGCATCTATAACAGCTTTTTTCTCTACTTCTGTTACTCTTGACGGAATACATATCATTGTTCTTGGTGCAAACAATGATTTTCCATTTATTTTGTTTATAAAATATTTTAACATTTTTTCAGTTACTGTGTAATCTGAAATTACTCCTTCTCTTAAAGGTCTTGTTGCTACTATGTTTCCTGGCGTTCTGCCAAGCATTCTCCTAGCTTCTTGTCCTACAGCTAAAACTTCTTTTGTATTACTGTCTACAGCAACAACAGATGGCTCTCTTAAAACTACACCTTTTCCTTTTACATAAGCAATTACTGTTGCTGTACCTAAATCTATTCCTATGTCTTGACCTAACCCAAATTTAAACATCTTTAACATTCCTTTCTTAGCAAACTTTATGTTTTCTCTTTTATAATATATATTGGTCTCTTTTTAACTTCCAAATAAGTTTTTGATAAATATTGTCCAATTACTCCAATTGAAAATAGTTGTATTCCGCTTACAAAAACAATAATACATACAAGTGATGGCCATCCTGATGTTGGATCTCCAAATATTAGTGTTCTTATTATGATAAAGATAATTGCTATAAATGCTACCACACAGAATACCAATCCAAGAACAGAAGATAGTATTAATGGCATTGTCGAAAATGCTGTTATTCCTTCTAATGCATATTTAAACAATTTCCAAAATGACCATTTTGTTTCTCCTGCAACTCTTTCTACATTTTCATATTCTAACCATTTAGTATCAAAACCCACAAAACTAAATAATCCTTTTGAATATCTATTATATTCCTTTAATGAAATAATTGCATCAACCACTTGTCTTTTCATTAGTCTATAATCTCTTGCACCATCTACCATCTCAATATCTGACATTTTATTTATTATTTTATAAAACATTCTAGCAAAAAAACTTCTAATTGGTGGTTCGCCTTTTCTAGTCACTCTTCTAGTTCCGACAGCATCATATCCTTCGTTAATTATTGC
>UMAI01008480.1_pt1 | contig 12515 bp, 6 predicted proteins | sample 1963701 | NCBI WGS metagenome assembly UMAI01 (sample SAMEA4835915, study PRJEB28245) | human gut metagenome | biome: gut microbiome; material: fecal sample | place: Denmark | collected 2008
CAAATCAAAGCCAAATAAATTATATCTATCAATAATAATCGTAGCAATATCCCTTTCATCATTAATCAAAATATTAGAAAGAATATTAATATGAGGATAAAAAACAAATTCACATAAATCATTATACTCATTTTTACTATCAATATTATTCTTCTTCATAAGTAAATTTAAATAATTATAATTAGAAGCAGCTAAATATAGAACGTCATATAAAGTAGAATCATCATTAAGTGAAGAAACTCTTTCTAAAAAATAATTATCTTGTAATTCATCATATAAAGTTTTTAGTTTATTAATATCCTCATTAACAACACTATTATAAAAATTAAATTTATCCATCTTATTACCATTAGCTAGTTTAAATATTTTCCTATTTTGTTTAAATATCTTTTTCTCCAATTTACTAATTTCTTTCTTTTTAGAGTTATATACACCTTTATACTTATCTTTTTCTTTATATAAGTTCTTAATATCATCTATAATATATTTAAAACGCAAATAATTCTTATATTCAATAAGAGAATAAGAAAGATTAATAACATCCTCATTAATATCATCATTAGGAGTACCATTTAATATATATCCATAAGCTTTTTTAATTCTATCAGAACTATAATCATTAATATCAAGTTTATTATTAATAAAATCATTCATATATAAATACTTACTATTAAATATACAATTCTCTCTTTCAATAAATAATCCACTATAATTATTTCTAAGATTACCATTAGTAACTTCAGATAAAATATTATTATAATATTCATCAAACATCTTTTTATTAATACAATATAAATATTTAAAATTAAGCGTAATATGACTAATAATATCAGGACATTTCCAATAAAGTTCATCAAAGCAATCTTTAAGAATATCATCTCTATTATCATCAGAAATAACACTCAAAAGTTTTTTCATATATAAATTAGAATAATAACTATAACAAAAATCATCACTATTAATACTAACTCCTACCAACTTAAAAATATCCAGTATTGCTAAAATATTTTTATTAATATCTTCATGAGTATCAGTATAAAAATGCCCAAGTCTATATAAAAGTTTATCAAGCCCACTCTTTTCATAAGAAGAATTAAAACAATTACCAATTAAAAGTTTATTATAAATATCCTTCATTGAAATAGTAATTTCATCAATTTTTTTATCAGGTAAAGCATTCATGTACTCGTTCTTTCTCTTAATAATTTCTTCAGATAAAAGCATAAGATCATTATCATACTGCTCTTTAAGTTCTATAACTTTTTCTTTATATACTTTATTATTTTTGGCATTATTTCTAGGAAGTGCTTCAAGCACTTCCTTTTGAACGCCTATTTTTTTATTATAATCATCAGTCATTATTTTCACTCTCCAATTGTTCTTCAAGATATTTAGTAAACTTTTCAGCGGCCATATAAAGTTCTAACAATTCCTGATCACTAATATCTTCTATAATTTTTTTAGTCATAACAACCTCCTTACTTAATTATAACATATTTATAAACTTCCCCTATATAATTATTATCATCATATAAAGAAAATCCAATTTTATAAGTACCAGAAAGCAAATTATCTTTAAAATATAAAGCTAAATTAAGTCCATCTACCGGATTATTACTTAAATAATACTCATATTCATTTGAACTACTATTCAAATTATTACTAACATAATCCGTCAAATTAACAAGATTATATTCATTACTATATACCGAACTATAATCCCTTCTATAAAGTTTTACCCTAATATTAGGATTACTAAGTCCAGAAGAATAATTAATATTAAACACATAAGCATTAGTATTATTAAGATTATTACCAGTATTCTTATCAATAAACATAAGTTTATCAGTGGTATTAATTTTAAGACCATATATCGTATCAATAATATTAAATTTAGTTTCCAATCTATCAGAAGAACTAGTACCATAATAAATACCATCAGAAGAACCAAAAGATTCCATAACCAAAGTATATTCTCCAGTAGATAAATTACTATTTTCAGTATTAATAACAATCTTAGATTTAAAATTACCAATCTTTTCAGCAACATTAATTCTAACAGTACCATTATACCTAGGATAATAAGTATTACCATTATATGTAAAATTAACACCCATTAAACTAGAACTATTAAGTAAATTACCATTACTATCATAAATAGATAATTTAACACCAAGTTTTTGATCATCATACCTAGTATCGTAAATAGAATTATTAAGAGCGGTACTTTGTGTAAATTTAGTATCAAAATTCAAAGTAGTAGACTTACCCAAATAAATAGTATTATCACTAAGACTACCATTAAGTTCAATAACAGCATCCTTATTATTATATATATTATACTTCATATTTTCCTGCTCAATACCAAGAACACTAATAAGTGTTTGATTATCACCATTTCTCATTTCAAGAAGTAAAGATTTATCAAGGACATCATCTTCAATATTAGCATCCTTAAAATCAACCATAAAAATAAATTCCTCAATAGCCATACCATTTTGATAATAAGTATTATTAGAATCATTATCATTATAATTATTATCACCACTAGTACTACCCATCCGTACAAATTTAGATAAATCATAAGAAACTTCACCATACAAATTATACTCATTTTGAAGATTATTATAATCCTCATCATTAACAACATAATAATAATAAACAGGTTTACTTTCTTTATGAAAATCAATCATTGTAATCTTTGTATTAACAGGAAGTAAATAAGTGGAAACCAAACTACGATGATATCCATCCTTATAAGGACTAATATCACTTTCCATAAACAAAGAATAATAAGCACTAAAACTACTATTATTAGTAATATTAACATTACTAGTAGCAAACATCTCATATTTCTTACCAGGAGTAATAGTACCTTCATAATCATTAGTATTATATAAAGCAGTAGACAAATTAACATTAATATTAATTCTCTTAACCTCACTATTAAGATCATCAATAGGAGTAACAGCGGCCATAGAAATAGTAACACTACCAAGTTGTCCACTATTAGTCAAATTTTTCGAATGATAGAAATAGAAAACAAGCCCCGCAGCAGTACTAGTATTTTCTCTTTCATAATCCATAGTACCAATAATATCACTATCACCGCCAGTAATAAAACTAGTATTACCTCTTGTAATCCAACCATTTTGTCCAGTCCTCATATTAAGTCCAAATGTCTTATTAGCGGCATCAGTACTACTAGCAACCCTAGGTATATCCTTATAAGAAACAAGTGAAATATCCGGATCAAGTGCACTATAACTAACACCAAGTATTGAAAAAGTAGTATTAGGTTTAACATGATTAATAAGTGATAACTCATAAGTACCCAAAGTAGAATATTTAGAAGCAGTCAAATTAACCTCATAAGAATCTACCTTTTCACCTACTGCCCACATATAAAAGTTAGCATCACTAGGTGTAGGTTCAATATACTTCATGATAACCTTAGTATTATTATCATCACCATAATTAGAATAAAATCCATCTACAGTAATATCATGATTAGTCATATGACTACCAAGAACATAACTACCACTTGTAAAGAATAAAACATCTCCAGAAGAAATAGTCTGACCATAATTATAATCATCATATAAAGCCGTAATAATATTACCATTATGCAAAGAAGAATACATACCAAAGAAAGTCATACCAGAAACTTCTCCATAAGTAGTAACACTTTCATTAGTAGCAATATTAAGATTCTTACCCTCAAGCATATAAATTCTATTATCAACATTTCTACTAAATGTACCATTTTCATTATCAATCTTAGCGGTAGCCTTTACTTCTTTACCATCAATCAAAGCTACACTTGATAATTTTTTAACCAAATTAGCTCCTGTCTTTAAATATAATGATGAACTATTAACAAGTTTAAGTTCATTAATTCTACTTAAAGTAAATAGTACCGTAGAATACTCATTAGTTCTATCAGTAGCACCAGATAATTCCATATAACTATTATCAATAGTAACCAAATCACTTCTCTGAATAGATATATTTTTCTTAATATCATTTTTAGTACCATAATTTTTAATATCAATATAACTATAACCTGAAGTACTAGAAGCATTACCACTACCAAAAATAGATCCTTTAATATCAAAATTATCATGATCACTACCATCAATATTGATTTTAATACCCTTAGTTACACTAATAAATGAATAATCATATTCTTCACTACCACTAGCGTTAGCTTCACCACCGCCAAATACCGTACCAAGAATACTAATATCACCAGAAACAAGAGCTTTATTAGTAGAAACATTTTTACCAACATTAACTATTGTCTCTCCATATAAAACAGAAGTATTAGCTCCACCATACACATTTCCACCAATATTAGCACTAACAATATTAACATTTCCTAACGAATTATTTCTCTCTAAACTACCAGTAGCAGCAGCATTTCCTCCACCAAATACATGCTTATTAATATTAGCATTATTATCTATATCAAGTGAAGTATTACCAAGTGTAATAGCTGTTTGACCATTACCTCCAGCATATACACTATTATTAACAGTACTACCAGAAACGTGTACATAAGTATTACCACCTATACGAGCAGCATTTCCTCCACCATATATTGAATTAGTAACAACAATATCTTTAGTATCAACAGAACTACTACCCATAACCATTCCAAGGTTACCGCCACCATATATATCTTTTACAGTAGTATTTCCATCAACCAAAACAATTGTATTACCCATAATCTTAGCAGGATTCAAATCACCAGTAGCATCACTAGTAGTAGATAATGACTCTCCATTACCACCACCATATATACCACGTGTAATATTAGAATTAGTAACTTTAACATTACTACTACCATTAATAGCAGCAGCATCTCCTCCACCATAAACTAATGAAGCTTTAGCACCATTCAAAGTAAGATTAGAAACAATATCATTTTCACTATTACCAACCGATGCATTTTTACCACCGCCAAATATAGCATTAGTAACAGTACCACCATTAATCATAGTAGTTACATTATCTTTAACCTCACCAAGATTACCACCGCTATAAATATTTTCACCAACATTAGTATCAGTAACATTAAGAATAACATTCTTATTAATAGCAGCAGCATTACCTCCACCAAAAATATTATTATTAATAGTGGCACTAACTATATTCATATTAACAATATCAGTAGTAGCCTTATCCCCACCACCATAAATATTATTTACATAAAGTGAAGAAATATCAATATTAGAAGTAGTAGTTTCAGCACTTTCACCACCACCATATATTTCATCTATGTTACCACGTGTAAGGTTAATATTAGAAGTAATAGTTTTTCCACCAGCATTATTACCTCCATATATATAATCAGCAGTAATACCATCATTACTATAACCAATATATTTATTACCATCAGCATCATAACCAACAATACTATATCCATTTATTTTAAATTCCTCAAAAGAAACATAAGAATGAATATTAAAATCAAATTTCAAAGAACCACCACTACTAAGTGTATTAGTTCCATACCAATTATTAATTTCATTAGCATGAAAAGCACCATTTACAACATCAACTTTAACACTAGACCAATTAGAATCAAATATACTATCACTAGTATTAATATATAAATCCCATTTAACCAAATTTACCCCAGTATTATTCTGAATATCAACACTAAGTGTTTCACTAGAATTAATACCGGTAGCACCAGAATTATTAATAGTAGACTTCTTAAAACTAGTAGTAACATTCAAATCACTCTTACTAGAACTAAGTGTACTTAAAATATGACTATCATTAACATTACCACTCTTATTAGAACCACCAAATACATAATTAGCAGTAACATCTCCAGTATCAATATTAGTAGTAACAGCACCAGCTTCATTACCACCACCATATACAGAATTAACATTACCGTAATATAGATTAACATTAGTAACAGTAGTTTCAGCCTTTAAACCACCACCATACATATTTTTAATATTACCACCATAAAAATCAATTTGTGATCGATTAGTAATACCACCTGCATTATTACCACCATATACTGATTCGGCAGTACCACCATTAATATTAACAAAGCTATTAGTAATATCACCACTTATATTAGAACCACCAAATAAAGTATCACAAGAAGCATTAAGGTTAACCATTGTCTTTTTAGTAACAGATGTCTTTTCTCCCCCACCATATACATAAGTAATATTTCCGTTATTAATATTAACATTAGTAATATCAGTAGTTCCACCTGCATTATTACCACCATATACATAAGAAGCCGTTCCACCAGTAGTAGTAACATTACTAACATCAACCGTACCATTTAAATTAGAGCCACCAAATATTTTAGTAACAGTACCACCATTTAAATAAACATTAGTCTCTTTAGCGGATGTTTCATTACCACCACCAAAAGTATTTGTAATAGTACCATCATTAATATTTACAACCATTTTACCATCAGGAATACCAGTCTTATCATTACCACCATATACATTAGTAATAACACCACCATTTATAGTAACCAAGATATTTCCATTAACATATGGTGTATATTCATTACTACCTTGACCACCACCAAATACATTATTAATAATACCCTTATTAATAGTTACATTAGTCTTATATGTAGAACTATTATTAGTACTACTAGTACCATTTACTGTACCATAAGCACTACCACCATATACTGAGCCATTTATAATAGGTGTATATTTACTATCACTATTACCAATAGTAACATTAACATTATCTCTAACATAAGTACCTTTATTACTATTAGAAAGATAACCACCACGGCCCCCTCCATATACAGAATTAGTAATTTCGCCACCTAAAACATTAACATTAGTAGTTCCATATATCGTTCCAAGAGCATTACTACCACCATAAATAGAACCAACAACATTACCATTATACATAGCAATATCTATTTCCGAATTCTTCGAAGAAGAACCACTATCATTATTATTTCCACCACCATATACTGAGCCATTTATGAATCCATCATTAATAACTATTTTAGAATAAGAACTACTAGCAGTACTACTTACACCAGTAGCACCATAGTTACCTCCTCCATATATATTTCTATTAATAGTAGCATCACCATCAATAATAATAATAGAATTATCAGCAGAACCAATAGTAGAATAACCTTTTCTACCATTACCAATACCAAATATACTACCTGCTTCTGCACTAAACAAAGTATTATTATTTTTTACATATTCTTCTTTACCAATAGTAGCAGTACCACCAACATAAATATAAGGAGTACCATTTAAAGTACCATCACCTTCATTACCTTGATAACCATTAGAACCACCAAAAACACTATAATTAACAGTACCACCAGTAATACCTATAATCCTATTACCATAAGTAGCATCCTCACCAGCACCACCAAATATAAAATCAACTTCTCCACCAGTCATATAAATATACGAACTATTAACTCCACTCATACTACTAGCGTTCAATGGACCACCAATTAAATTATAAATATATCCACCATCAACTTTAACTTTACTAGGAGCATAATGATTACCACCATTTCTACCTCCTACATATATACCGGTATTATAATTATATTTACTACTACCAAAAGTACCACTTTTAACATTCAAATCAAAAGCAATATCATTACTACTACCACTATAAATATTATTTCCCCAACTTCCAGAAGCACAAAAATAAATATTTAAATTACTATTATTCTTATTTACTCTATCATAATCACTACCATATATAGACTTATTATTAATATAATTAGAAGAAACACCAAAAGAAGAAGGCGTAGCCAAAGAAATAGTATTATACATACCACTTTCAATAATAGTTTTATATTTAGTAGGATTATTACTAGAACCAGTACTATTACCAACTCCAGCAATTATAGCTTTTAAATTAACATATGAACCATATCTTTTAATTCCCCTACCAAGTTTAATATTATTATATCTACCATATAAATTACCCGAAGTATTACTACCTGAAGGATTAGAAGTATTAGTACCACTAGAATTATACATTCTAAGATTCTCAATAGTAGTATCACCATAGCAATTAATAGCACTATTAATAGTCCAAGAAGCATTATAAGAAGTACCATTATTAATACCAGTCAAAGTAAAACTCTTATAATTATTTCCCCAAGTACCACTAATATCCTGATTAAGTACCAATATATTAATATCTCTAGTTACCAAATAATAATACTCTTTATTATAATCAAAAATTTCCTCATCACCATTATCATCATAATAATCAATAATTTCATAAACATCACAAGTATTATTATTACAAGTACCACTATTATAATAATTACCATTAATATCATAATAGCCACTCAAATCTCCATATCTAGAAACACTAATCTTTCTAAAATATGTTGACATGTTAGTATTTTCATAACTTTTATCAATCTTAGTATCAATAATAGGTTTCTCTAAAGTATTATTATCAACCTCTTGCATACTACCATTTTTAAGTTCATAATAACTACTATTACTATCAAAAATTTCATCTTCAATTTTCTGATAATAAACACATCCATTCCACCAATTACGACAATAACCACTATTCTGATAAACACCATTACTATCATAATAACCAGCATAACTTTGTCCATAACTAAATTCCTTACTATGAAAATAACCCTTCATATTAAGTTCACCATATGTATAAATAACCGTTTCAACCTTTTTCATACCACTATCATATAAATTATTAATAGCATTATTAAAATTATTATTAATCATCTGAATATTTCCCACGGTCCACTTGGCCTTAAAGACAATATCGATTTTCGAAGGCCTATCACCATTATAACTAACAGGTACTTTAGCTTTTCTTTCATAGTAATTACTATCAAACTTCAAAGAAGCCCCTCTATAACTAGTAAACCAACCATTAAAAGCCTTATCATTAGGTCTATCGGTAAAAGGGTTATCAATAAGATCAAGCATAATATAATCATCACTTTTATCCGTAGTACCATTATCATTAACAACTAAAGTTTTATAATAAATAAAAGTATCTTGTCTTTCATTTAAAGAAACATAGCCCTTATTATTACCATCATTACTAAGATAAGTAATTTTAACCTGTACTAAGTTACCATCATTATAAATATTCTTATTATTAGTAGTAGGAAGATTACCATCACTTGAAGTATAATTAAGCCCCATATAATAATCATAATCAGCCTTCAAATCATTAACATAAACCTTATTTCCAGAAATACCACTTTCTAAATAATCAGCATCATCCTTAAAATCAAGAATCATATCACTATAAGTATTAAAATAAGTAATAGCTCCAAAAACTAAAACAAACAAAGAAAAAAGAAGTGTCATAAAACGTACTTTTACTTTAGAATTATTAAAAAACAAAGTATGTATTTTCTTACGTCTAACACTTCTCATATACTCACCTCTACTATAGATAAGTATACCATATAAACAAAATTATGTAAATTAAAATAAACTAGTTTTCTAAGAAGGATTACTACTAAATTGTAGACTTAAAGCAACATTACCAATTGAAGCATTATTCTCACAATCAACATCTTGACCCTCAATCCACATATAAACTCTAATCTTAGAAATACCATTCTTAATATTAAACATTTTAACATTATTACTAAAACCACTAGTAGTATAAAAATCAATTTTAGCATTACCAAAATATTCAGGATAATATTTACTAGTAGCCTTATTAATAGTAACATTTTTATCCTTACCAAATTCACTTGCTACTCCATCATAATCAAGTTTATCAGATGTAGTGCCAATATTAATACCATAAATATCTCTCGCATTACTAACCCCATTAGCGGTATGAACATCATAGTTAGGTTCCCATGTATAAACATCATTTCTATCATTAGTGCTAAGACCTTGAATAACATTTAATGGACTACCAGTAAAAGTACTGCCTTCCAAAACAAACGCAAATCTCACAGCATTCTCAATACCAAAAGAAGTATCACCACCATAAGTAGCATTAGACTCAGGTGTCAAATATAAATCAGTATCCTTATTAACCTTCAAAAACAAATCAAAAGTAACAAATTTACCACTACTTTCGTTGCCAAAAGATTCCTCTTCAATACTTCTAGTAGTATCTAAAACATAATCACCATCACTATTATTTAAAGCAACACCATAAAAAAGTTTAACTTTTCCATTATCTATATCCATAACTGAAGATACAGGTTCTAATACATTAGGAATTTGATTAACACTACTAGGATAATTTTCTCTAGCCTTAGTAATATCATCAGCACTAACAGAAGACTTCCAATTACTACCATCAACAGAAATTTCAATTCCCCCTTGTGCTTTAACACTAACATTAAGTAAATCAACCTTAACAAGTCTATTAGAAGTAAACCATGCATAAGAAGATACAGATAAGCTAATAGAAGTAATAAACAACAATAAAAGTAAATAAAACAACCTATTCTTTCGTTTCTTTTCCATTTTCTTCTCCTTTATGTTCTTCTCTTATTTCCATATGCATTTTAATTTCTCCACCCAAAATACTATCAACACAATCCGGATCATCACCCTCAAGCCAAATAACTACTGTAAACTTATCAATATCTCCAGGAGCAAATCCCTTTCTATTTTCAAGCACAGCCTCATCATCAGCATAAAAACTCTTAGTATCTTTTTCTTCCATACCAGTATAAGAATTTTTCTTAGCGTACACTGTCTTTTCATCATTTAAAAATATCATAACCCTAACAGCTTCATCAACATTTTTAATAACATCATCAATTATAATAGAATACCAATAATCAATACTCTCATTTCCTTGATTAGCTACATAAAAAGTATAAGCAATATAATTATCTCCATTATGTGAACCATCACTCTCATTATTAATATTACTAGGTATCCAATCAATAGAAATATTATCCATAAAATCTAAATCTTTAGCCTCAAGTTTTCTCTTTCCTTCTTTAGTCTCTAAATCATCATATATAACAATATTATTATCTAGAGCCAAATTACGATCAAGAGTAACAGTAAATCTACCACCTTTATATATAAGACTAAGAATAATAAAAGAAAAAATAAGTATCAAAAAAACTATTCCTAGAACAATCTTAAGTTTACTATAACCTTTCTTTCTCTTATAAATTTTATCCGCCGTAACTTTAATCTCTTTAGCCATTTAAAATCCCTCTATCTTAAATCAATTCTAACATAAATATTTTTTATATTCAATTAAATAAAATAAACTTTACATTAACTATACAAGAGCACCTTGCATAAAAGTATCAATTATGATATAATTTTTTCATAATACGAGGTGTAAGATGAATAAAAAAATAACTATACCATTATGTATAATATGTTTCTTATTATGTCTTTTCTTCATAGAAGATACATACGCCAAATACATAACAAGTACAAACGAATCAGCCAGTATGAATATAGCTAGATGGCGTATATTAGTAAATAATAAAGACATACGAGAAAATAGTACTACTAATGCCGTCATAACACCAATATTTAATGGTAACGACAATATTAATAGTGGTATAATAGCTCCAAATAGCGAAGGATACTTTGATCTAATAATTGATGCCACCGAAGCAGATGTATCATTTAAATACAAAATAGAAATCTCAGTAAATCAAAACAGTCCCGTTAAAGATTTAATAACAACAAAATATATCATAGACAATGGAAACGAAATACCATTAGAAAGAGATAACGCTACTATAGAAAACACCGTATTACATAAAGATAATACAAAGCCAATAAATATTAGAGTATATATAAAATGGGACGATTCTAATGAAGCCACTATGGATAACGATGCCGATACAGAAGCAACAAAACAAGTAGACAATCCAGCTAAAATGGATGTAAAACTATCATTTATTCAATTAAAATAAAAATCAAGTGAACAAAATATTATCTTGATTTTTTTGAGTGGTAAAATATTTAAATTATTATTAAATATCTTTTTCTATTTCTTTTATCTCTTCAATACTTTTATTAGTTATCTCAGATATTGTATTACAATCAATGTTTTTCTTTAGCATACTTCGAATAACATCTATAGTTTTTGTTTCAATACCTTGTATGGTACCTTGTTCTATACCTTCATCTTTAGCATAAGCACCCATTTGTATTATCTTATTATTTAAATTTCTAATAAAAAATAAAAAAAATATTTAATTTAGAGACCTTAGGCTCTAAATTACGATAAAAGACCTAGGCTTTTATCGAAGTAAAATAAAAAAAGAGAAAACAATTTCTCTCATTAATTATTATATTTGTATAGCACTAACTTTAATAAGTAATTTAACACTAGATAAATCAGGATTATCTTTATGATAATCATAAGCCCTATTTCCCCACTTAGTATCCTCTTCATCATTACCAGAATCATAATCCCAAGAAGCAGAAATAGATATAGTTACTTCATCACCATTAGCTTTAATAATATCCGAAGAAGAAGAAATAGATAAAGTAAAGGGATAATCATTCTTA